>Ga0099364_10005544_pt1 | contig 18678 bp, 20 predicted proteins | sample TergutTh196P3_FD_73070 | JGI IMG/M metagenome (GOLD analysis project Ga0099364, IMG submission 73070) | Microcerotermes parvus P3 segment gut microbial communities from Pointe-Noire, Republic of the Congo - Th196 P3 | ecosystem: Host-associated > Arthropoda: Insects > Digestive system > Gut ...
ATTCTACCTAAAGTAATATCGAAATTTCCGTCGGTCAATTCCGCGTAGAAACGCCCGGTTTTGAGCAGTGAAAACAGCTCTGCGCCTACGTTTGTGTCGCTTTGGTAGGCGGTTTGGTTGAGGCGGAAAAGTTCGCTGGCGGGGTCGGTCGCGCTTGCAATCCGCTCAATTTCGCGGAGGCGGGCGAAAGCCGCGTCAAAAGCGGCGTCGGCGGCTTTAGTGCCCATGCCGTCAATTCTCACGGTGACGAAAGTCCCGAGCGCAAACTCGGTGCGGACCGCAGTTGAACCTGAACCCGCATTGCAAGCGGAAATTAAGCCCAAAATCAGCGCGAGTGTACCCAAAAACGCAATAAAAATTTTCATACACATTCATTATACACGAAAAATAAATAAATTTCAAGTCATTTGTGAACAAAAATTTTATTTGCAAATTTGCGCGTTTTGTGCTATAATAATTGTGTATGGGCAATTTGGGGGTGGAAAATGAGGATTATCGGCATCGACCCCGGCTTTGCGATTGTGGGGTACGGCGTGGTTGAGTACGCGGGCGGCAGGTTCACAACCGTTGATTACGGCGCGATTCGGACGGCGACGAGCTTGAGTTTTGAGCAGAGATTGTTAGAAATTCACAATGATTTGGGCAGTCTCCTTGACGAATATCGGCCGGAAATTATGTCGCTCGAAAAAATTTTTTTCACGACAAATCAGAAGACCGCGATTGACGTGGCGCAAGCACGGGGAGTAATATCTTTGTGCGGTATTACTCGCAGTATAAAAATCGCCGAGTTCACCCCCCTGCAAGTCAAGCAAGCCGTGACCGGCTACGGCAAGGCGACCAAGAGGCAGATTCAGGAGATGACGGCGCGGATTCTCGCTTTGGAGGCCGTCCCGAGGCCCGATGACGCGGCGGACGCGCTGGCGGTGGCGATTTGCTGCGCGCATACTAATTTGTCGCTTTTGAAAAGGTGATGGACGATTGCGAGGGCTGCTATTTTGCGGACGCGCATCGCTTGCGAAGTAATGCTGCGCCCCTACATGTGGCGATTTAACTTTATATTTCACCTACATATTGTAGGGGTGGGCATTGCCCGTCCGCAAAATAGCAGATTATGCAATCGGTTAGAAAAGACGTATTAACACAGCAAGTAACAAAAATATCATTATCGACAGGAAGGTGAACACCATTATATACAGTATAAAAGGCACAATCACGCATACAGAGCCGAATTTAGCGGTTGTCGAGGCGGGCGGCGTGGGGTTCGCGTGCCGCACGACGAGCAGTACACTTTCGGGCCTGCAAATCGGCGCAGAAGCCGCACTTTTCACATATTTGCACGTCCGGGAAGATGCGATGGAGCTTTTCGGCTTTGGCTCACGCGATGAACTCAGCAGTTTCAAGTTGCTGATTTCAGTTTCGGGAGTGGGGCCAAAGGCGGCGTTGTCGGTGCTGTCGGACTTGTCGCCGCAAGGGTTCGCGCTGTGCGTGGCGTCCGGGGATAGCAAATTATTGACACGTTCGCAAGGAATCGGTGCGAAAATTGCCCAAAGAATTGTGCTTGAATTGAAAGATAAAATCGACCCTACAGGCAATTTCGGCGGCGATATTTTTGGCGATTCGGCTAATTCGGCGGGCGCTGTAGGTCGCGTTTCCGGCGGGAAAGGCAACAGCGCGTCCGAGGCCGTAGCCGCGCTCTCCGCGCTCGGTTTTACACCCGGGCAAGCGGCGAAGGCACTCGAAGGAGTTGATAGAAACTTGACAACGCAGGAGTTGATTAAGGTGGCTTTGAGGAAGTTGTCAAGTTAGAAAATTTTTAGGAGAATTTTATGCTCTATAACGCCAAAAACGGTAACATAAAAATCGGAAATACAGACATGGATTATATCACTTTTGGAAAAGGTTCTCGAAATTTAATTATGATTCCGGGGTTGGGCGACGGGCTGAAAACGGTTAGGGGAGCGGCTTTGCCCGTTGCCGCGATGTATAAATGTTTTGCGAGTAGATACAAAGTGTATGTTTTCAGTCGGAAAAATCACTTGGAAAAAGGTTATTCTACAAGGGAAATGGCGGCGGATTACAAGACGGTAATGGATAAGTTAGGCGTTGCAAAGGCCGATGTAATTGGCATTTCTCAAGGCGGCATGATTGCACAATATATCGCAATTGACTTTCCCGAATTAGTTGAAAAACTTGTATTAGCTGTAACTTTGTCGAGGCAAAATGAAACTGTACAAAAAGTGATTGGCAGTTGGCTCAAAATGGCTGTGGAAAGCGATTATAAAAGCATTTTCATTGATACAACCGAGAAATCTTACACCGAAAAACGCTTGAAAAAATACAGGCCGTTTTACCCGCTACTTGTCAAGTTCGGCAAGCCCAAAAATTTCAGCCGATTTATCATTCAAGCCAACGCCTGTATCACTCATGACGCTTATGACGAATTGGAAAAAATTAAATGCCCGACGTTAATTATCGGGGTTGACAATGATAAAGTTGCGGGGGTTAATTCTTCGGAAGAAATGGCGGCAAAAATAGAAAACAGCAAGCTGATTATATACGATGGTTATGGGCATGGAGTGTATGAGGAGGCGAAAGATTTTAACAGTAAAGTTTTAGAATTTTTGTCATTTTCACACACAAATTAAATGTATTAATTAACTTATAAGGACGGAAATAAAATTGATAGAGAAAGTGGTTAAAAATGGCTTGTTTATTTCATAAATGGGACGGTTGCAAATGCTTAAAGTGCGGTAAAATTCGCGACAAAAACCATAGTTGGTATGGCGGTTGCAAGTGTTCGATTTGCGGCAAAGTGCGCGATGAAAACCACATGTGGAATTCGTGTAAAGGTGTATGTGTAAGGTGCGGAAAAACGCGCGAAATCGAGCATGATTGGGATTTATGCAAGGGTATTTGCAGAAGAAATTGCGGAGCAACTTGTGAAATTAAACACGACTACAGAGACGCTCATTTCGGCGGTTATGTGTGTATGCGTTGTGAGCATAGCCGTATTTTTGAAATGGATAACAAGGCCGCTCTCGTTGAAATGGCAAGTAAAAATCCTTATTTCAACCTGCGTTTTCAAGCATACGAAAGGCTATGCGAGGCTTTTCCGCAAATACATATTGAGGAAGAAAAACAGGTGTCTGAATTGCTTTTTCAAATGTTTAATTGCGGCAAAGTTTCCACAGATGATATAGATAGATGTATGGATATAATTGCGCAAATGTCACGACAAAAACCATGGTTAGAATTGCAAATAAAATATAGCGAAAACAAAGAAGACAAGCGGCAGTCCGGCGAACATTCATGGACAGAAAAATTCAGTAAAAGAACTTTATTTTACAAGAAATTTTCTGTATACTGGATTAAAGATAAAATGTTGTTAGATGGTTCAGAGCGGTTTTTCCCGCACGAGAGACCAAAAAGAATAAATAAAACATAGCAAAATAAATATAATTTATTCGCGAATTAAATTACAAGGACGGAAATAAAATTGATAGAGAAAGCAAGTAGCATGGGCTTTTCCGAGGTTGTGGAGCGCATTGTCGAGCCGGAATTTTCGCCGGAAGATGTGGATTTTGAGTACTCACTTCGTCCGAAGCGGCTCAGTGAATTTATCGGGCAGGAAAAGTTAAAAGAGAACTTGAAAATTTTCATTTCGGCGGCGAAGGCACGCGGCGAAAACCTCGACCACGTCCTGCTTTACGGCCCGCCCGGCCTCGGCAAAACTTCACTCGCGGCAATTATCGCCAACGAAATGGGCGTGAACATTAAAACCACGTCCGGCCCCGCGATTGAAAAAGCGGGCGATTTGGCGGCGTTACTGACGAATTTGCAGGACGGAGATGTGCTTTTCATAGACGAGATTCACCGCTTGTCAAGGCAGGTTGAGGAGATTTTGTACCCCGCGATGGAGGATTATTTTCTCGATATAATTATCGGAAAAGGGCCGGCGGCGCAGTCGATAAAAATTGACCTGAAAAAGTTCACGTTAATCGGTGCGACAACCCGCGCGGGACAGCTTACGGGGCCGCTTCGTGACAGGTTTGGCGTGATTATGCGCTTGGAGTTGTACACGAACGAGCAACTTTGTGACATAATCTCACGTTCGTCAGTGATTTTGGCGATACCTACAACACCCGACGGCGCGAAGGAAATTGCAAGCCGTTCAAGAGGGACGCCGCGTATTGCAAATCGGCTGTTGAAGCGGGTTCGCGACTTTGCGGAAGTGCTTGGTGACGGAAAAATTACGAAGGAGCTTGCACAAATTGCACTTGACAGATTGGAAATTGACAAATTGGGCTTAGACAGCCTTGACAAGCGGTTTCTCGGCATGATAATTAAGGGTTACAGCGGCGGGCCGGTCGGGCTTGAAACTTTGGCGTCCGCGCTCGGCGAAGAATCGGTAACTTTAGAGGATGTTTGTGAGCCATTTTTGATGCAATTAGGCTTCATAGCCCGCACACCACGCGGAAGAACAGCGACCGCGCTCGCTTACAAACACCTTGGAATTGAGCAGGTCGGACAGCAGAAAATGGAGTAGAAACTTGACACTTTTTGATGTGTAAAGGTGATATAAAAATGAACTTTGAATTGAAAAAATTGTCACTTAATGACAATGAGGAAGTGTACAATTTTCTGCAAAAAATCCCTAAAAGTGAGAACGGTTTTAGCAACAAATATAACGGCTTAACTTACGATAAATACAGGGATAAATTGAAAAAAGATGATGATATGTCAATGGGATTTGGCTTAGAAAATTGGATGGTTTCCGCTACTGAATATTGGTTTTATTTCGGCGAAAAACCAATTGGCATCGGCAGAATTCGTCACCGCTTAACCGAAAAACTACTCGAAAATGGCGGGCATATTGGCTATGCGATAATCCCGTCCGAGCGCAATAAAGGGTACGGTAAAATTCTTGTCAAGTTGCTAATCGAAAAGGCGCGTGAAATGGGGATTGATAAGGTTTTGATTACTGTTAATAACGAAAATCACGCCTCTATAAAAGTTGCATTAAACGGGGGTGGCAGAATTGAAAAAGTTACCGATAAAATGCACTATATTTGGGTTGATTGTGTCGGTGAAAAATGACTGTTAAATTAGAAAAAACACATTAAAAACATTAAGAAATGAGGTAAATTTATGGGCAGATTATTCGGTACTGACGGCGTTCGCGGGGTTGCGATAACTGAGCTTACTTGCGAGTTGGCGATGAACATTGGGCGCGCGGCGGCTGTCGTGTTTGAGAAGTACAAAAAACATGACAAAAAGTTAACTTTTTTGATTGGAAAAGACACTCGAATTTCTTCAGATGCACTTGAAGCCGCGCTGATTACAGGCATAGTTTCAGTCGGCGCAAACGCTGAATTACTCGGCGTTTTACCGACTCCTGCGGTAGCATTTTTAATCCGCGAATTCGAGGCGGACGGCGGCATAATGATTTCGGCATCGCACAATCCGTTCGAGGATAATGGTATAAAATTATTCTCGTCAACCGGCGAAAAATTACCTGATGAAATTGAGGATGAAATTGAAAAATATATACTCGATTTTCCCGAGAAAATATCACTTAAAAAGGGCGCGGAAATTGGAAATATTCGCTCGCTTTATGTAGGCAAAGATGATTATATGAACTACTTGAAAACCGCTTGTGGAGAGGATTTAAGCGGTTTGAAATTGCTCATCGACTGTGCAAATGGAAGCGCGTGTTCTTGCGCGGAAGTCTTCGCGGAATTGGGCGCGGATTGTGAGTTTATTGGCAACAATCCGAACGGGATTAACATTAACGAAAATTGCGGTTCAACTCACTTGAATGAACTTTCAAAACGTGTGAAAAATGGGAATTACAGCGCGGGCATCGCCTTCGACGGCGATGCGGATAGGTGCCTTTTTACCGATGAAAAAGGTAGTGAAGTCAGCGGTGATAAGTTGATTGCGTTGCTTGCAAAAGAGATGAAAAATAGCGGAAACTTGACAAATGATACGGTTGTAGTGACCATCATGTCGAACTTAGGTTTTCATGAATTTATGCACAATAACGGCATTAAAACAATCTGCGCAAACGTAGGTGACCGCTACGTTTATGAGGAAATGAAACGCGGAAATTATAACATTGGCGGGGAAAATTCAGGGCATATAATTCTCGCGGATTACGCGACAACAGGAGATGGGCTTTTGACGGCGGCGAAAGTTTTATCGCTCCTTAAAAAAAGCGGAAAACCGCTATCGGAATTAGTTAGCCCCATAAATGATTACCCACAGAAACTAATTGGCATAAAAGTAAATCCCGACATGCGACAAAACTGGCAAAAAAACCAAAACATAATGCAAGTTATTAAGCAAGCAGATGACTTTTTCTCGGATGGCGCAAATGTAGGCAGAGTCAATGTCAGAGCCAGCGGAACCGAGCCGTTACTGCGAATTATGATTGAGGCAAAACGAGAAAGCGATGTCGAGATGTGGCTTAAAAAAATCAAGGAAGTTATAGAAAATGAACTCCAAAATTGACATGAAAGTTAGATGTTTTTATTATGAGAATTGCAAAAAATTGGACTGATTACGAGCTAATTGACACGTCCGAAGGCGAGCGACTTGAACGCTGGGGAGATTACATTTTAATTCGCCCCGACCCGCAAATAATCTGGCGGAATCCCGCTCCCTCACCGCTTTGGGACGGCGCAGATGCGCGGTATATTCGCTCGAAATCGGGCGGCGGTGAGTGGATTTTTAACAAGCGTTTACCGGAAAATTGGACAATAAAATATAGAAACTTGACATTCAAAGTTAAGCCAACCGGGTTCAAACACACGGGTTTGTTTCCGGAGCAAGCTATCAACTGGGATTTGTGCGACGAACTTATCAAAAATGCAAAAAATCCGCCAAGAATTTTGAACCTTTTTGCATACACCGGCGGCGCGACTTTAGCCTGTGCAAATGCGCGCCACGACACGGAAATATGCCATCTTGATGCGGTGAAAAACATGGTCGAATGGGCAAGCGAAAACGCCGAACTGTCAAGTTTAAAGAACAGAAAAATTCGTTGGATTATTGACGATGCAATCAAGTTTGTCGCGAGGGAAAAACGCAGAAACAGTAAATATGATGCTATCATTTTAGACCCGCCGAGTTATGGTAGGGGCACGAACGGCGAGATGTGGAAATTAGAGGATTCAATACATCTTTTGGTGTCAAGTTGCGTAGATATTTTATCGGATAAACCGCTATTTTTGATGTTAAATAGTTACTCTACAGGACTTTCGCCGTCAATAATGGCGCACTTGCTTAAAATGACATTTGCAGGTAAATACAAACCTGAAATTACAGCAGATGAAATCGGGTTAACAGTGACTACGACGGGGTTTGCAGTGCCTTGCGGTAATACGGCATTGGCGATTTTTAATTGAAATTTCAAGCGATAAATTAGATAATAATTATAAGGAATTAGAAAAAATGTCAATAAAAATTAAACAAGCACAAGAAACGGATATTCCTGTAATTGAAGACATACTAAGTGATACAATTAATTGGCTGAATGAGATGGGGCAACCCATTTGGAGCAAGGAAACAACTACTTGGAACGCTCTTTCAAAATATTATAGAATCGATGATTTTTTCATTGCTTACTTGAATGATAAACCTGCCGGTTGTGTGGTAATTATCGATTTTGACCCGTTCTTTTTCCCTGATATTCCAAAAGGCAAATCGCTTTTTATACACAAACTTGCAGTTAAAAAATTCGCACGAAAATCAGGAGTTTCGGATACACTTTTAGACTACATAAAAGACCGCGGAATCGCTTGTGGCGTGCAATCTATACAATTAGAAACTCACGCACTACGACCGAAATTACGGGCTTTTTATGAAAGGCACGGATTTGAATTTCAAGGTATCAGAAAGTTTGATAGCGGCATTCAATCTGCCTACTATAAATTTGCATTAAAGGAATGAGAAATTGGAAATTATAAGAACAGAAAACTTACATTTTGACTACGAAATTTACGATGACAAAGGCGCAGTAGTTGACAAAAGTTCCGCGCTTTGCGGTGTCAACTTGACAGTGCAAAAAGGTGAATTTCTCGCAATTTTGGGACATAACGGAAGCGGGAAATCTACGCTTGCCAAGCACTTTAACGGGATTTTAACACCTACAAACGGTAAAGTTTTTGTGAACGGGATTGACGTTTCGGACGACAAAAATATTTACGAAATTCGTCAAATGGTTGGCATGGTTTTTCAGAATCCCGACAATCAAATTGTTGCCGCAATTGTGGAAGAAGATGTGGCTTTCGCGCTTGAAAATTTAGGTGTACCTCCGCTTGAAATTCGCGAAAGAATTGACGAAGCAATGAAGTCAGTTGACATTTACAAGTACCGCAAACACGCTCCACATCGGCTTTCGGGCGGGCAGAAACAGCGAGTTGCAATCGCGGGCGTAATCGCAATGCGGCCGCAATGTATAGTTTTGGACGAACCGACTGCAATGTTAGACCCAAAAGGCAGAAAAGAGGTCATGAAAACTATAAAGTTTCTTGTCGAAAAAGGCATCACAATTGTGTTAATTACTCACTACATGGAGGAGGCCGCACAGGCGAAAAGAGTAGTGGTAATGCACAACGGCGAGATAATTATGGACGGCGCGCCAAAGCAAATATTCACACAAGTTGACAAATTAAAATCGGTTGGTTTAGACGTGCCGCAAGTGACAGAATTGGCGCATGAATTACGCAAAAACGGCTTAAATTTCCCGGCAAATGTACTAAACGAAAATGAATTTGTAGAGGAGTTAATAAAATTACTGTAATGACTGCGATTGAAATTAGAAAATTGTCGTATAAATACGGCATCGGAACACCCTTTGAAATAAGCGCGGTAGATGATGTAAACTTGACAGTCCAAAAAGGCGAATTTATAGGCATAATCGGACACACCGGAAGCGGGAAATCTACGCTCATACAGCACCTTAACGGCCTCTTGAAACCTACCGAAGGTGAGGTTATAATTAACGAAAAAAATATATGGTCAAAAGATGTAAATATTCGCGAAATTAGGTTTGAAGTTGGCTTGGTTTTTCAGTATTCGGAGCATCAATTATTTGAAGAAACCGTACACAAAGATATTGCTTTCGGGCCGAAAAATATCGGGTTATCGGACGAGGAAGTTGACACGCGAGTGCGCCGTGCCGCAGAAGCCATGGGAGTGCATGAAAGCTGGCTTGAACGCTCTCCGTTTGACCTTTCCGGTGGGCAAAAACGCAGGGTTGCACTCGCCGGAGTTATCGCAATGCAACCGCAAATTTTAGTGTTGGACGAGCCTGCCGCAGGACTCGACCCTTACGGGCGGGACAAGGTTTTGTCTAAAATTAAAGAGTATCACGAGAACTCGGGGATTACGATTTTGTTAGTTTCGCACTCGATGGAGGACATTGTCAAGTACGCGGATAAAGTTATAGTTATGAACAAGGGCGGCGTGTTTTTATACGAAGAAACTGACAAAGTTTTTTCACACGCGGCAGGTATTACACAGATAGGTCTCGACGTCCCTCAAATCACTCGTATGGCGGCTTTGCTGAAGCAAAAAGGCATCGATATTGGTGAAGATATTTATACAATTGAGAGGGCAAAAGAGAGGATTTTGGAGCTTATAAAAAGGGGCGAAAGTGAATGAAAAAAGTAGTTTTTTCAATATTAAATCTACTAATACCGAGTTTTATTTTTTCAATTTGCTTATATTGCTTTAATTCTATGAATCCCGAAACTTCTATTTTATATTTTTATTTTGTGTTGTATTTAATCACTTTAATCTGGATAATTGCCGCTGTTATCAGTGATTTCTGCGATTTTCGATTTATATTATTAGGCATTTTCTTTTCGACTTTATCTGCGATTCCGGTTTTTATTATAGCGAATATTCAAAAGGGATATCTACCTTTATTAGAAATTGGGTACGCGATATTAGTAATAATATTTTGTTTTGTACTGTATACTTTACCTTCTGCGACAATCGCAATTATAGTTTTCTTAGTACATAAAAAAATAAAAAGTGCAACCAAAAACCACGAAAGGATTAACCATAAAAACTAATGTTAAAAGACATCACAATCGGTCAATTTTTCCCCGGCGAATCGGTAATTCATCGGCTTGATGCGCGGTTCAAAATTATATTCAGTGTGCTCGCGGCGGCGATGCTTTTCACCGCGCAAAACTTCATGGGATTGGGCGTTGCTGCTGTATTTATAGTGATGTGTTACGCGTTAAGCGGGATAAAATTCCGTATGATTTTGAAAAGCCTAAAACCCATAATTCCGCTGATAATTTTCACCGGAATTCTAAACTTATTTTTCATAAAAGGTGAAGAAATTCTACTTGAATTTTGGTTCGTAACTGTATACGTTGAAGGCGCGAAAACCTCCGCATTTATGATGACAAGAATCATAACTTTAATAATCGGCATGTCACTTTTAACCTACACAACCTCGCCGATTATGCTTACTGACGCGATTGAGAGCCTGTTGTCGCCGCTGAAAAAAGTGCGTTTTCCTGTGCATGAACTCGCAATGATGATGATGATTGCGCTCCGATTTATACCGCTTTTAATTGAAGAAACTGACAAAATTATTATGGCGCAAAAAGCCCGCGGCGCCAATCTTGACGCCAAAGGTTTAGTCAAAAAAGCCAAGGCGTTAATCCCCATTTTAATACCACTTTTCATCTCGGCTTTCAAGCGCGCAAATGAACTCGCACTCGCGATGGAATGTCGCTGTTACAGGGGCGGCGAAGGGCGCACAAGACTTAAAAAGTTGCAGTCGTCTGTGTTGGATTATTTGGCTCTGGGTCTGGTTTTATGCGTGTTCGGCATTGTAATTGTAAACAACTTTGTATTTGGGTAAATGTATGAACAATATGAAATTTATTATATCATTTAATGGTGCAAAATATCACGGTTTTCAGTCACAGCCGACCGCGAAAACTATACAAGGCGAGATTGAAAACGCACTGCATAAACTTACGGGCGAAACTGTGCGAATCACAGGCTGTTCGCGGACTGACGCGGGTGTCCATGCGCGCGAATTCTGCTTCAATGTCAACTTAAAAAGCACAATTCCCGCCGAAAAATTTCCCAAAGCATTAAACTCGCAACTGCCGACTGATATAGCAGTACACTCCTGCGTAAACGCCGATGAACACTTCAATGCGCGGTTCACGGCAAAGTCGAAACAGTATATCTACTTGACAAATAATAGACCTGAACGTGATGTTTTTTTGCAAGGTTTAGCCTATCATTACCCGTATAAATTGGACATAAATCTAATGCAAAAAGCCGCCGAAAAATTCGTTGGTGAGCATGATTTTGCGGCGTTTTGCAGGAGTGAGGGTAAAAAATTAGTAAGCTCAACTATACGTGAAATTTACTCTTTCGACATAGAAAAATCCGACGACATGATGATTCGATTTATCGTTACGGGGACCGGCTTTTTGTACAACATGGTGCGGATTTTGGCGGGGACTTTGATTTATGTTAGTGAGGGAAAGTTGACACTTTGTGATATTGACGAAGCCCTCAAAACAGGTGACAGAAACAAAGCGGGCAAAACCCTGCCGCCATGCGGGTTGTACCTAAACAAAGTTAATTATTAATTACCGGAAATTACGTTAAAAAGGAGGTGCGCGAATGGCACGCGACCCAAACGACATCACGGCTTATCGCAAGAGCAAAAGAGCCCGCGATAATTTTCTGCGGTTGGTTATTTTGGGCATAATTATTTCCGCTATTTTCTTGATTTTAACCAGCGGGGAAGACGTTTTCGCGCCCTTTCAAAAACTCGGAACACGGCTTGAATCGGAGGGTTTTCCGATTACACTTTCGGGGAGCGCGAGCTATTCCATGAACCGATTCGGCGCGAATTTTCTACTTTTGAGCGACACTTATTTGTACACTTACACCGATAATGGCGGCAAAATTTTCGATGTGCGGCATAATTACGAGCGACCTTTCCAAAAAGCGACCGACCGCAGAATACTTTTGTATAACCTGAACGGCTACGAATTTTCGCTGTTCAACCGAAACGGAATGGTTTACGAGGAAAAATTAGACGACAAGATTGTCTTGGCAGAGCTTGGCAATAACGACATGGCGGCAATCGTCACGAATTCCGCTGCGTTCTCGAATATACTTTACGTCTTCGACAGCAACGGGCGTTGGCGGTATCGGAAACGGTTCATCGAGGAGGAGGTCAACGCGGTCACTTTTGCGGGGCGCAATAATGAATTGTTCGTCGCGACTTCCGTGGTGGTGAACGGCGAGATTTTCAGCAGGGTTTACCGCCTGCGAACCGATACCGACGATGATTACTTAATTTGGGAGCAGACCCTGCCCGCCGATTCGTGGGCGTTGAACCTGCGCGAAAACGGCGACAGGCTCACGGTTTTGGCAGATAATGCCATGTTCACGCTCGACGCCGACAGTGGCGAGATTATCGGCCGCTACGAATTTAACGCGGGCAGGTTGGTGCAACCGGTGTTCGGGGAGAGTTTCAACCTCGTAATCTTGAGCGATTACGTCACCCGCAGAACGCTCTACGTCACGCTTGACGCCGACAGCAGGTTAATTTCTACGGAAATTATGCCCTTTGAGGTAAAAAAGGTTGAAATTTTCGGCGAAATGGTGTATACTTTAACAGGGAGCTTTATTTTCGTGCATGACAAGAGCCTCGCCGAGGTCCGAAACTTCGACTTCGAGGATGAGTATTGGGACTTTCAAATGACCGACGGAGGCGCATTATTACTTGGTTATGATACGATAGAGTTGGAATCCGTTAAATAGGAGTTAAAGAATGGGAATAGAGTTCTTTTGGTTTTACGATTTAGTTATTGTGGCAATTTTGCTGGGGATTACGTTCAGGTGCTACAAAAGGGGCTTCGTGGCGTCGCTTTTGGGTATGCTTGCGGGGGTAATCGCGCTTGTCGTGGGGGTACTGCTCAGTAATCTGTTGGCAACCGCGATTTATGACGGCTTCATAAAAGGTTGGGCAGAGGAGAAAATCGAGGAAAGCCTCACCGCGATAGTCGGGGACTCGTCGCTGATTAGGCTGCCCGACCTTGACTGCACGCAGATTGTACTCAAAGGCGAGAGGATTGGCGAGATTGAATTTACCCCCGACTCGGTCGGCAAAATCGACATAGACTTGTCGAACGTCGATTTGAGCAAGACGGGAATCGAAAAGCTCGACCTTGAATTTTTCGGGCTTGACCCCGATGAATTGCACTCATTGAAAGTCGGGCGGACGGTGATTACAGTCGCCGAATTAGAGCGCAACAGCCTTGAGACCTTGGTAATGGCGAGTATTCTCGCCGAATCCCTTGCCGCGAACGGCGAAAATCGGCTGATAAGCTCACTGACCGCGCCCCTCGGCATATTCGGCGGTTCTAATTATAGCATGACCGAAATTATCGCGTCGATTATCGAATTCGGCGGCGCGGGGACCGGCATTAGCGCGGCGATTACCGCAAATTTAGTCGCGCCGATTGTCTTTGTGCCGCTTAGAAGTACATTGTTTTTTATAATATTCGTGTTGCTTTGTGTTAGTTTGTCGATAGTTGCACGGAAACTTACCTTCATCAATCGCATACCGCTTGTCGGCAACGTCAACTCATTTCTCGGCATTATTGCGGGCTTAATCAAGTCGGCTGTGATTATAGTTATAGTCTGCATAAGTGTGAAAATATTAATCACCATAACAGGGAACGATGTAATTTTCTTGAATACCATGACAATTAACGAGAGCTACATTTTCAAGCATGTATACAATTTATTGCCGGGTGTTTCGGCGATATAGAGTTTTAGAAAGGTCAAGGGCGGGGTTCCCCTGCCCGCGAAGCAACTCCGCAAGGATTTGCGGAGTTTACAAAAAGGAAAGAGGTTTTTACTTATGGTTTGTACAAGATGCAGAAAGCGCATGGCGGTGGTGTTTATTACCACTATGCAGGGCAACGAAAAACATAACGAGGGACTCTGTCTCGTTTGTGCAAAGGAACTCGGCGTTCCGCAGGTCAGCGAGTATATAAAGCAGATGGGGCTGTCCGAGGAAGATTTCGAGGAGAGCTACAAAGCCATCTTCGGGGACGACGAAATCGAAGACCTTGACGAGCTTATGGACGACGACATAGGCGGCTTCAAAATCGGCGGCGCAGGTACTATGCCGCAGTTTTTGCAGAACCTGTTCAGGAGCGACAAGCCGTCTTCCTACTCTCATTCACAAGACAAGAACAAAGGCAGGTCTACCGGGCATTTGAGCGAGTTGTTCAATACGGGCAAAAAAGATAGTACTACGGAAGACAAAAAGTCCGAAAAGAAATACAAGTTTCTTGACACTTTTTGCACTAACTTAACTGCTCGTGCCAAGAACAAAGAGCTTGACAAAATCATCGGCAGGGAGCGGGAAATCAACCGTGTAACCCAGATTCTCTCACGCCGAACCAAGAACAACCCCTGCCTAATCGGCGAACCGGGCGTGGGGAAGACCGCGATTGCGGAGGGGATTGCACAGCGATTGGTCGAGGGCAATGTGCCGTTTAGGCTACAGGGCAAGCAACTGTACATGCTGGATTTAACCGCCTTAGTCGCGGGGACACAATTCCGCGGGCAATTCGAGAGCCGCGTAAAGTCCTTGATTGAGGACGTCAAAAAGGCGGGCAATGTCCTGCTGTTCATTGACGAAGTGCATAACATAGTGGGCGCGGGCGACAGTGACGGTACTATGAACGCCGCGAACATGTTCAAACCCGCATTGTCACGGGGCGACATGCAGGTAATCGGCGCGACGACTTTCGGCGAATACCGCAAACATATTGAAAAGGACAGCGCGCTCGAACGCCGCTTTCAGCCCGTGACAATCAGCGAGCCGAATATTGAAGAAACTGTTGAATTGCTCAAAGGTATCAAAAAATACTACGAACAGCACCACAAAATCGTAGTGTCGGACGAAATTCTTCAGTCCTGTGCAGTGTTGTCCGAGCGATATATTAACGACCGCTTCCTGCCCGACAAGGCTATTGATTTATTAGACGAGGCGGCGGCGTGTGCGAGTATAAAGAGCGTGGACTTAGCGGAATACGAGCGGCTTTTCTCCGAGTGCGACACCTTGCAAAAGGAGGAAAGCGCGATAATGACCGCCACCGACGGCATCGTGAATTACGAGCGGATAGCGCAGATTAAAACCAAGCTTGCCCGCAATGAGGAGCGGATAAAACAGCTTGAACCCTTAGTCAAAAATATCAACATAACCGACGAGGATTTGTCGAACGTCATCGAGCTTTGGACGGGTATCCCCTCGGCGAAAATCATGGAGACCGAGTTCAACCGAATCGGCAGAATCGAGCAGGCCTTGAAGGAAAAAGTGATTGGGCAGGACGAGGCTTGCGCCCTTGTGGCATCGGCAATTCGCCGCTCACGGGTGCAACTCAGCGCACGGCGCAAGCCCGCCTCCTTCATATTCGTAGGGCCTACGGGCGTGGGCAAAACCGAGCTTGTGAAAGTTTTGGCAGATGAGCTGTTCAGCTCGGTCGAACCGCTGATTAGATTAGACATGTCCGAATACATGGAAAAACACAGCGTATCGCGGATAATCGGCTCACCGCCCGGGTATATCGGCTATGACGAGGCGGGGCAGTTGACCGAGAAAGTCCGCAGAAGGCCCTACTCGGTAATCCTGTTCGACGAAATCGAAAAGGCCCACCCCGATGTGATGAATATCTTGCTTCAAATTCTCGACGAGGGCAAGGTGAACGATGCACATGGCAGGGCGATTAACTTTGAAAACACGGTAATCGCCATGACTTCCAATGCGGGTTCAACCGACCAATCCACCGGCGTAGGCTTTGCAAAAACAAGCGGAAGTATTTCCAAGGACAAAGCCATGAAGGCACTCAAAGAGTTTCTGCGCCCCGAATTTATGAGCAGGGTTGACGAAGTCGTCGTCTTCGAGCCGCTCACCGAGGACGCCTACAGGCGTATCGCCGAACTGATGGTGGAAGAAATGCGCGAACCGCTCATGGAAAAGCATATCGAGTTGCTCGCCGACCCGTCGGTCTACAGCTATATCGGCAAGAAGGCATACGGCGGCAAATTCGGCGGGCGGGATATTCGCAGGATTATCCGCAAAGAACTCGAGGACGAAATCGCAATACTAATCATTCAAAACGGCGAAAGCGGCTTGGACAGCATCAACCTAACCTCAGACGGCGAGCGGCTTTACGTCTCGCAAGTGGTGATAAAGACGCCTGTGACGCCGGCGGCGGCGGGGGTGGAGAGGATTTGAGGGGCATGAAAAAATTATCGGCATTTTTAATCACGGCGGCAATTTTGCTCACTTTTGCGGCTTGCAGTAACACCGATGATTCCGATACCGTTCAAAACATAGACGGCACTCCCGCGCCCATACTCGAAACAGTCGTGTCGGACCTTGACGATTCCGAAACTGTTGAGGTCGGGGACGAGCGAATCGGCACTACTGTGAAATTCGGCGGCTACGACTGGCTTGTGCTTGATGTGCAGGGTGACAGAATGTTAATTATAAGTGTGAATATATTGGAGACCCGCGCTTATCACGCGGCAGGGGACAGTGTGACTTGGGAAGACAGCGACATTCGAGCCTATTTGAACGGCGGGTTTTACGATAGTTTCAGCGAATCCAACAAGGCGAAAATAGCGGAAGTGACGAACAAAACCCCCGACAACCACTGGTTCGGCACGGCGGGCGGCGCGGACACCGGGGACCGAATATTTTTGCTGAGTCTTGACGAGGTGGTAAAATATTTCGGCGACAGCGGGCAACTTGACAACAGGCCGAGCGGCGCGACTACCATTGACGACGAGTACAGCGCGGCGCGGACTGCTTATAATACGAGGGGCATGCCTTGGTGGTGGTGGCTCCGCACGCCGGGCAGTTTTGAGAGCGATGCCGTCGGTGTCGATGGTGGCGAGGATGTCGAGGGGATAATCAGCGTGAGCGGTAGTTATGTTAGTGTGGATTATGGCGGGGTGAGGCCGGCGTTGTGGGTTGTTTTGTGATTTTACAGAAAGGAATACGACATGAAAATTCTTTGTCTTTGTCTTTTTGCCTTATTAATCCTAACTACATCACTCTGTATACACTTTGCATTGCAAAAATCGGAAGATGAACAACCGGTTTATGCAGATGATATGAAATTATGGGGAGTGGAAGATGCTGTTCCAAATGAGGAAGTAGCAAGAAAAATTGCTGATATAATTTTTATTGAACACATTCAAAATCATGAAATACGTGATGTAGATGTTCATGAAGTCTATGTAACATTTAAGGAAGAAAGTAACGAATGGGAAATAATTTATTCGCCGGGACTTGTTGCCGCTTATGGAGCGATATTCAATATAAGAAAAGATAATGGTATGATTAGTGCTTCTTATTATTGATGTGTGAGGGAACGTGATATGAAAAAAATATTTATTAACGGGAAAATAGACTGAATACTTTAACATACCTCCAAACTAATTCAAACGCCAAGCGAGGTACACCATGAGAGCACTAATAACAGGCGGCTCGGGCGCAATCGGCGCAGCTTTAGTGGCTGAATTCGCGCCCGATTACGAAGTAATTTTCACCTACTTGAAAAACGCCGAAGCCGCCGCAAAACTCGCCGCAGAAACAGGCACGACCGCAGTAAAATTAGACATTGCCGACAGGGAAGCGGTATTCAAAACAGTAGAAAAATACCCGCAGTTTGACTTGCTTGTCAACAATGCGGGTATTTCGCAGTACAAACTTTTCACCGACATAACCCCGCACGATTGGCAGGAAATGCTGGACATTAACTTGACAGGTGCGTTTAATTGCACACAGGCGGTTCTCCCCGCTATGATAAGGCGCAAAGGGGGCGCGATTGTAAACATTTCGTCAATTTGGGGGGAAGTCGGCGGCTCGTGCGAAGTCGCGTACAGCGCGGCAAAAGCGGGCTTAATCGGCTTGACTAAGGCACTTGCAAAAGAAGTCGAGCCGTGCGGGATTCATGTAAGTTATATTGCACCCGGCGCAGTGCAAACCCCCATGAACGCAGGGTTTACGGCGGAGGACTTGCAAGCGGCAAGCGTCGCTCACGGGGGTAGGATATTGACACCGGGGGATGTGGCAAAAGATGTCGCGAAAATGGTGCGGGGGTGGGTTTCTTTTTTAGTATAGTATGTAGGGAACGGTCCTTAACCGGTTCTACATTCATTTCCTCCGAGCGAAAAAATATCATTACGAAACGCACATGCGTTGGCGATTTTAATCGCCCAAAAATGCTTCGCGGACTACGGAATTTTAATAGCTACTCATAACGACAAGGGTCACGTCCACAATCACGTTATTTTCAACAGCGTTTCGTACAAGGATAACAAGAAATATCAAGCCTATAACGACTATAAACAATCCCAATCACAAGTCAAACCCCAAAAAAATAGACAAACGGCACAAAATATGGTATAATCGAAATCATGACCAAACAACTTCAATTAATAAACCTGTACTGCGCCGTCTGCCACCATTATAATACCACATTGGCGGCAGAATGTCAACGCCTTAGCAACAATTTTCGTCCCAAATTCACAGATGAGGAGTGTATGGCGATATATCTTTTTGGGATAGCAGAGGGAAAATGCACT
>Ga0099364_10005545_pt1 | contig 18676 bp, 13 predicted proteins | sample TergutTh196P3_FD_73070 | JGI IMG/M metagenome (GOLD analysis project Ga0099364, IMG submission 73070) | Microcerotermes parvus P3 segment gut microbial communities from Pointe-Noire, Republic of the Congo - Th196 P3 | ecosystem: Host-associated > Arthropoda: Insects > Digestive system > Gut ...
ATTTGGTATTGCCTTATTACAACCAACTTATTAACTACAACAGCCCTATGACGATTGACGTTCAACTGGGGTTTAATGAGCTTTCGCAATTGCAGGTATCTGCTACTGTTGAAATTACAGCATCTTACACTGAAACTCAAAATAGAATATATTTTGTGATTTCACTTGATGGTCCGGGAAATTCAAGATTTTTAGTGGTAGCTACTGATAACATAGAATTTTCACAAACTACAGTAGGTAGCATTGAAACTTATGTACACACGTTTAACTTGAATCCAAACTGGAACTTAGATAGCATAAGAGCTGTTAGTTTCGTACAATCTATGTCTTCAACAAGAAGGATTTTGCAAGCAAATTACGCTTCTTTATCAGGAGTTATTCCTAATTTTTCTGCTGATATTACACAAGGTCCACCCAGTCTTACTGTTAATTTTAGCAATCAATCTTACGCTTCTACACCCATCACTGAATTTGCATGGGATTTTAACAATGATGGCGTTATTGATAGTACTTCTTCTACAGGTACATGGACTTACGATGAACCCGGTCTTTACACTGTAAGCATGACCATTACTACAGAATTAGGAGAAGAAACTATTGTAAGACAAGGTTTTATAAATGTTTTAGAGCCTAATAATGTAAGCGGAAGCGTTGCTGGAAATTGGAAGGAGGTACATTCCCCATATTTGATAACGGGAAATATTGAAATTCCTATCGGATCAAATCTTACTATTGATCCCGGTGTTGAATTACGCTTTTCAGAAGGCGTTATGCTTAACAGTTACGGATCAATAACCGCAAATGGTGAAGATTTGAATAGAATCAAATTTACTTCTGATACTCATTGGGGTGGTATACATATTCATATAAACCAAGAAAAGAGCAGTTTTTACAACACGGATATTTCAAACGCATTAAACGTTGCGGGAGCAACAAACACAACAATTACTGCTATTAACACGAACCTTCACATAGAAAAATGTACTTTTACTAACAATTCGTCAAATAATGCCGCTGTAATTAATTTAAGTGGTGGAAACGATTCAACCATTATTAGCAGTTATTTCGCTAACAATCACTCAACAAATAATGCAGGTGCTATTACACTGACGGGGACTACCATGACAATAGAAAACAGTGTTTTTGTGAACAATACTGGAAGAAATTCCGGTGCTATTTCTAATCTTGGCAGTAGTAATCTTACTATTATTAACAGCACTATTTACAATAACCACTTCACTCACGCACCCGGTGGTGCATTATTTAACACCACATCAACTTCAACAGTGATTAATTCTATTATTAGTGGTGATACACCTACAATAAATATGAACGGCGCTATAAATGTTACTTTTTCACGTCTGTTAGGAAATAATGGAACTGGAAATATTACAGACGACCCTATTTTCTACAAAGAATCTGCTGGAGTGGGTCACGAATATGAAACAGATTGGGTTGATTGGATTTTAGCAGATAATTCACCGTGTATTGATGCCGGTAGTACTGCTGCTATCTACAACGATATAGAAGACCCAGCAAGACCCGGTATGGCGTTGTTCCCTGCTAAAGGAACTGTACGTAATGATATGGGTGCATTTGGTGGTAAAGGAAGTGCTGATATTGTGTCTGACTACGAAATACTTAATGACTTACCAAGTAAGAACATAACTGTATTAGCATACCCAAATCCTTTTAACCCAAATTTAAACCTTAATATCTCTGTAAAAAACACTAACGAACCTGTTGTTGTTTCTGTTTTTAATATTAGAGGACAGAAAATATCGGAACTTATGAATGATATTCCTACTTCTAATAGCTTTACTATAAACTGGGATGCATCTGATATGAGTTCAGGGTTGTATTTTATTAGGGTTAATGCAGGAAACGACAATTCCATATCAAGAGTTGTTTTAATGAAGTAGGGGTTGTTCTGTACGGAATGCATTTATGAGGGCACTCTAAATAATCCATTGAATATAAATCCATACCTTACACATGCCGAAGGTATGTGAAGCTATGTAGAAATGTATGCCCACACCACAAACCTGCATCCCGAAGGGATGCAACCTAAGAATTAGACATTGTTGGTTGCATCCCTTCGGGATGCGGTTGGTGTGTGTTTATCCGTTTCTACATAGCTTCACATACCTTCGGCATGTGTAAGGAATGATTTTATATATAATCGTACCCACATAAATGCGATCCCAACCGAACTCGGAACGAATAAATGCGTTCCCTACAGATATTGTGGCGTTACATACATTAAGGAGAAATAATGAAACATCAAAATTACAAAGAGATCCCGCTTGAAGAAGTAACGGTTGAAGGTGCAAAAGGCACTAAAATCCGTTGGTTAATAAGCGAAAAAGACGGAGCTCCACATTTCGCAAAACGAATGTTTGAAATAGAAGCTGGTGGTCACACACCATACCATGTTCACGATTTCGAGCATCTTGTTTTTGTTTTGGACGGATTAGGCGAACTAGTCACCGAAAACGGCAAGACACAAATGAACCCATGGGATGCAATTTATGTAGAACCGAATTTGAAACATAATTTTGTAAATATAGGCGAAAAACCTTTAATTTTTTTATGTTCTATTCCCCATGAAGTTAAAAAAGAAGTTAAGAAAAACCCATTTTCATCCGGTGTTGCAAATAATTGTTAATTAGGAGGTTATTTGCCACGAATAGAAAGAACGGACTTAAGCACAAGTAAAAGAACACCGGCAATTATGAAATTAGCACTTTTAATTGCCGTTGTTCTTGGTATTTGGGGTAGAGCTTGTCATAGGCGTAGTGAGATTGAGAATTTCTTATTTTCAAATATTACAATAGAAAACCAGACTCATATTAGTGCAGAAATCATCTTTGACATGGAAAATAATACTTTTCAAAAAGGTAAAAAAAACATCTTAATTGAATTGTTTGCAGCAAATGATGAACTAATCGCTAGCAGGTTAACACCAATTGATATAATTCCAAACGAAACAAGAAGATATGTTAGAGTTGTGGAAAATTTTAACAGACCTCTAAAACAGGACGAAATTATCTATGCAAAGGTTAGCCTGTATCAGAGAGGGGTTGCAACGAGGTAAAATATGTTACGCAATATACTTAACACAAAAATTCACAAAGCAGTGATAACTCAAACCGACCTAGACTATGTAGGTAGTATAACAATCGACCGCTCATTAATGGATGCTGTAGGTTTGCTTCCCTACGAGAGGGTTGAAATATTTAACATTAACAATGGCAATAGGTTCTCTACTTATGTAATAGAAGGAGAACCAGACACGGGGATCATAGGAATCAACGGAGCAGCAGCTCGATTAGTTCATGTACGTGACGAAATAATAATTATAAGTTACGCCTTATTAACAGAGGAAGAAATATCTCAACATAAACCGAAGATAGTACTGTTAGAGAATAACCGTATAGTTTCATTCAAATAATTTGGAGAGAACAAATGCAAATTATCAAAACAATACCGGATATGATTTCATTTTTAGAACAGATAAGAAGCAAACCTAAACAAAAGAACGATTTAGCATCGATTGGCTTTGTGCCAACAATGGGGTATTTACATAATGGTCACTTAAGTCTTGTTGAAAAAGCTAGAAAAGAAAACAACACCATTGTTGTTAGTATATTTGTTAATCCTTTACAATTTGGGAAATCCGAAGACCTAGATAGATATCCACGTGATTTAGAACGTGATATTGCCATGCTATCGGAATATAAAGTAGATGCTGTTTTTTGTCCCGATCATAAATCTATGTACCCAGAAGGGTATAAAACATATGTAGAAGTTAGTTATTTCAGTAAAATGTACTGTGGAAAAACGCGACTGGGACATTTTAAAGGCGTTACTACTGCCGTGATAAAGCTAATTAATATAATATCACCTACTAATATTTATGTAGGGGAAAAAGACTTTCAACAAGCTTTTATATTGAAGAAAATGGTAGCCGACTTAAACATTCAAACAGAAGTGGTAATGTGTCCAATTGTGAGGGAATCTGATGGTTTAGCAATGAGTTCTAGAAACACATATTTATCAGAAGAAGAGAGAAAAAACGCATTATGTCTTTATAAAGCGGTTAAATTAGCCAAGTTAAGTTTCAAAACAGGGCTCACTGGTGTTGTAACCATCCGAAATAAAATGGTTAAATTAATAGAAGAAAATAATGGTGTTGTTGAATACATAGCTTTTATAAACGAAAAAACTTTTAAATGCGTGAATGCTGTAAAAAAAGACACAAGAGTTATTATTGCAGTTAAAATTGGTAAAACTAGATTGATAGATAATATCAGTATGAGATGATTTAGAATGTATGGAAGGCCACCCTTTCTGTAGGGGACGCATTTATTCGTTATCTACAGAAATAGTTGGTGGAACGAATTATCATGATCAACTGCACCACCCCGTCATTAACACCTGGAGGTAAAAAACAATGGAAGACAAAGTCATCTTCTCAATGGATAGAGTAGGAAAGATATATCCGGGCAACAAACAAGTATTACGTGATATATCATTAGGTTATTTTTATGGCGCAAAAATTGGTGTTCTGGGTTTAAACGGCAGCGGAAAAAGCACTTTACTTCGTATCATGTCCGGTGACGAAAAAGACTATGTTGGTCGAATTTCTATGAGTAAAGGTTACACAGTCGGCTACTTAGAACAAGAACCTCAACTTGACCCTGAAAAAACAGTTCTAGAAATTGTAGAAGAAGGTTGTCAGGAAATAGTTGATTATTTAAAGCGATACGATGATATTAATAATAAATTTTCCGAACCAATGTCTGATGATGAAATGAACAATCTTATGATAGAGCAAGGAAATTTGCAAGATAAACTTGATGCAACAAACGCTTGGGATTTACAAAGCAGACTAGATATGGCAATGAATGCCATGAGATGTCCACCTTCTGATATGCCGATTAAACTCATTTCAGGTGGAGAAAAAAGAAGAGTTGCTTTAACAAGGTTATTATTACAAGAACCTGATATTTTGCTGTTAGACGAACCTACAAACCATCTTGATGCAGAAACTATACTTTGGTTAGAAAAGCATTTAAAAGATTATAAAGGCACTGTAATAGCAGTTACTCATGATAGATATTTTCTTGATCATGTAGCCGGGTGGATTTTGGAATTAGATCGCGGACACGGGATACCCTGGAAAGGCAATTACACTTCGTGGTTAGAACAGAAACAACAAAGATTAGCAATAGAAGAAAAGAAAGAAGTAAAACGACAACAACAGTTAGCCAAAGAATTGGAATGGATACGTTCTACTCCAAAAGCTAAACACGAAAAGAATAAAGCTAGAATAAAAAATTATGAAAATCTTCTAAATCAAGACCTAGAAAAAAGAATAGAAACTAACGACTTACATATTCCAGCCGGACCAAAACTTGGGAACACTGTTATTAAAGCAAAATCTATTTCTAAAGCGTATGATGATAAATTACTCTTTGAAAACCTTGATTTCGAGTTACCTGCTGGTGGAATTATTGGAGTCATAGGCGCAAATGGTGCAGGAAAAACAACTTTATTCAGGCTTATAACCAAACAAGATTCACCAGATTCAGGAAATATAGAAATTGGAGAAACTGTAAAGCTTTCTTATGTGGATCAAGATAGAGAATTATCTATGGATGCAAGTATTCTTGATATTATTGGACAAAACAGGGACTTTATCAATATTAATGGTAGAGAAATTAATGTCCGACAATATATTTCATGGTTCAATTTTGCAAGTGCTGACCATAATAAAAAAATTAGCGACCTATCCGGTGGTGAAAAAAACAGAGTTTATTTAGCACTTACGCTTCAAGAAGGCGGAAATGTGCTGCTTCTTGACGAACCAACTAACGACCTTGACGTAAACACAATTCGCGCTATGGAAGAAGCTTTGCAAGAATTTCCGGGTTGTGCTGTTGTGATTAGTCATGATAGATATTTTCTCGATAGAATTTGTACGCATATGTTAGCTTTTGAAGGGGATAGCTTTATCAAATGGTACGACGGGAATTTTTCTGAATATGAAGAAGATAAGCTAAAACGTTTAGGCGAAAAAGCTCTTATTCCAAAAAGAATTACTTATAGAAAATTGACTAGAATTTAACTGTAGGGAACGCACCCAATTCTGTAGGGAACGCATTTATTCGTTCCTAATTCGAAATGTATCCCAACCGAACTAGGAACGAATAAATGCGTTCCGTACAGGATTTGGGGGGGCAATCCGTGCCGGCTAATCTTTTGCGAATAAATCTCTGGTATATACTTTTTCTTTTACATCCAATAATTCATCAGATAATCTATTAGCAATAATCACATCTGAACATTTTTTGAATTCTGTCAAATCGTTAATAACTTTTGAATTAAAGAAGCTTGGTTCAGAAAGTGAAGGTTCATAGACAATAACCTCAATACCTTTAGCTTTTATACGTTTCATTACACCTTGAATAGCAGATTGGCGATAATTATCAGATCCCATTTTCATAGTTAGACGGTATACGCCTACAACAGTAGGTTTTCTGGATAAAATCATTTCAGCAATATGGTCTTTTCTGGTTTTATTTGCTTCAACAATTGCTGTGACAATATTCTGAGGTACGTCAGAGTAATTTGCTAAAAGTTGTTTTGTATCTTTAGGAAGGCAATAGCCTCCATAACCAAATGAAGGGTTATTATAATGGTTTCCTATTCGTGGGTCTAGGCATACACCAAGAATTATTTGTTTTGTATCTAGTCCTCTAATTTCAGCATATGAGTCTAATTCATTGAAAAAAGAAATTCTCATAGCAAGATAAGTATTAGCAAATAATTTAATAGCTTCAGCTTCAGATGGATTAGTAAATAAAACCTGAACGTCATCATTTATGCAGCATTGAAGTAATATATTTGCAAATGTTTTAGCTTTTGTTGAGTTATCACCAACTATTATTCTTGAAGGATGAAGATTGTCATGAAGTGCCATTCCTTCTCTTAAAAATTCAGGTGAAAAGATAATGTTTTCTGAATTAAATTGTTCTTTGATTTTTTGGGTGAAGCCAACGGGGATAGTAGATTTAATAACGATTACAGCATCGCTATTTATTTCTATTACTTCTTTTATGACTTGCTCAACAGAGTGAGTATCAAAAAAATTTTTAGTAGGGTCATAATTTGTTGGCGTAGATACTATTACATATTCGGCATCTTTAAATGCAGCAAACTTGTCAGTGGTTGCTTTTAAATTTAATTCTTTATTTTGTAAAAAATATTCGATGTCTGCATCAATCACAGGAGATTTTTTGTTATTTATCATGTCTACTTTATCGGGTAAAATGTCATATGCAATTACTTCATTGTGTTGAGAAAGTAAGACTGCTATGGATAAACCTACGTATCCAGTGCCTGCTATTGTTATTTTCATTATTTACTCCTAATCCTCAATTCTGTACGGAACGCATTTATTCGTTCCTAGTTCGGTTGGGTTCCATTTCGAATTAGGAACGAATAAATGCGTTCCGTACAGGAAACTCCCCCCTGCCCCCCTCAGAGAGGGGGGGGGTAATGGAGTCATAATATTTTCTTTCTGATTTATGTCAAATAATATTTATCAAATTTTGAAAAAAAAACTTGACGAAAACTCTTGTTTTTTTTCTATGGCAGTTATGGATAAAAAACAGCTGTATTGGGATTTAATTTTTATATCAAATGTTAAGAAGAATATTGTTCTGATGCCTTCAGAACTTATTATTTATTAAAGCATTTATCTGTATAGATAAGTGCTTTTTTTCTTTTAAACTATAAACCTAAAACAGCGGTTAACATCAAGGGGTGTACATGCAAATAGAGCAACTAATAAAACTAGCATTAGAAGAAGATATTGGTAGTGGCGACATCACAACCGACTATCTTTATTTACCAAGAAAGAACGTATCCGCGTATTTAATCGCTAAAGAAGATGGTATTTTATGTGGCTTACAGATAGCATTGCAAACATTTCAGACAGTAGATAACACGATAAAATTTGTAGCATATAAAAAAGATGGGGATTTTGTACGTAAAGGTGAAAGTTTTGCAAAGATTGAAGGGTATTCTAGCTCAATATTAAAAGCTGAACGCGTAGCATTAAATTTTCTTCAAAGACTTTCTGGTATAGCTACATTAACAAGTATTTATGTAGCAGCTATAAAACCATATCAAGCAAAACTTTTAGACACACGTAAAACTACACCGTTATTACGTTCTATTGAGAAATATGCCGTAAGAATTGGGGGAGGCTACAATCATAGATTTGGACTATACGATATGATTTTAATTAAAGAAAATCATATCAAATCATATGGAAACATTTTTCAAGCGATAATAAACATTAAGCAACATACAACAAGTTACAAAGTAGTGGCTGAAGTTACTAATTCAGATGAATTACGAAATGCTGTTATGGCTGGTGCAGATAGAGTCTTACTAGACAATATGAGCCTTGATGAGATGCACAATGCAGTGCAGGATTTTCACGATATGGTAGAGATTGAAGCTTCTGGCAATGTAACATTAAGTACAATAACAGACATAGCATCAACAGGAGTTCATTATATTTCTTGTGGTGCATTAACACATTCATATAGGTCATTAGATATTAGTTTATTAATAATGGAGGGCTGATGAAAAACGAGATATCAATTTTGATAAAAATGCAAAAAATTGACGATAGAATATCAGAGTTAGAGCAACTAAAAGAAAAGTTGCCTAAGCAATTAGAACAACTTAAAGTAAATGTGAAAAAGACACAAAATTTATTGGTTGCAGTAAACAACAAATTAGAAGCAAATCAAGTACAACAGAAAGGTAAAGATTCAGAAATAAAAACAAATGATGGATTGAAGTTAAAATATTCACACCAGCTGGATGGTATTAAAACAAATAAAGAATACAAAGCTTTAAATTCGCAAATTATTACTCTTGCCGAGAAGAATACTGTTATTGAAAATGATATAATTAAGCTTATGGAAGATGAAGCAAAACTGAAAAAACAAAAAGCTGAAGCTATTCTGTTAAGCGACAAAGCAAACGAAAATTTAAAAGCAAACGAAGATATTCTGAATAAAGAAATCACAAAAGCAGACAAAGAAATAGAGACTTTAAAATCAGAAAGAATGGATTTGGCTAAACAGATTCCGGAATCTATCGTTAAAAAATATGTGCTCCTTATTAAAAATAAGAACAGAAAAGCTGTTGTAAGTAGCCATAATAACGCTTGCAGTGGGTGCGGATTTCATATTAGACCACAAATTTTAATTGAACTAAATAACGTTGTAAAATTAATTTATTGTGAGAACTGTGGTAGAATTCTTGTGAAGGCTTTGGAGACGTAGGGAATGTATTTATGAGGGCATTCTAAAAAGTAAATTTTATATATAATCATACCTTACACATGCCGTAGGTATGTGAAGCTAGGTAGAAACGAATATATCCACCAAATTTGCATCCCGTAGGGATGCAACAAAATGCATAGATTATTGGTTGCATCCCTACGGGATGCGGTGGTATGTGTGTATCCGTTTCTACCTAGCTTCACATACCTACGGCATGTGTAAGGTATAATTGTATATATAATTCCACCCCCTCAAAAAAATCTGTAGAGAATGCATTTATTCGTTCCGTACAAGTATAAAACCCAACCGAACCAGGAACGAATAAATGCGTTCCGTACTGGATCCCTTACCATAAAATATGAAAAGCATAAATACAAAAACAATAACAAAAAACACTGCCAATATGTCATTTGCAGTTTTTATCAGTAGAATATTAGGTTTATTGCGTGACATGGTTATGGCAAAATATATAGGAACCAGCTTTGTCAGTGATGCATTTAATATAGCTTTCATAATTCCCAATTTATTGCGAAGGTTATTTGGCGAGGGAGCCCTTTCTGCAGCTTTCGTTCCTATTTACAATGAGTTTGGAATAAAGCGTGGTAAAAAATATCAGATATATTTTGCTATCAATGTGTTGTCAATTTTATCTTTTCTTCTTTTAGTTTTAACTTTACTTGGTGTTATATTTGCGCCATTGATAATAAAGATTACATATCCGGGAGCAACTACACAGGTTGCTGATCTTGCCATTAAACTTAGTCGTATAATGTTTCCGTACTTATTCTTTATCGGATTGTCCTCAACTTTAATTGCAATTCTAAATTCTCACAATAAATTTTTTGTTACAGGATTATCTTCTGCATTATTGAATATAGGTTGGATTTTTTTTGTTTTATTTGGTGCAATAGCTTTAAAAAAAGAAGCTTATGACTTAGTTTTTTTTGCAGCCTATGGTGTTATGTTAGGTGGTTTTTTACAAACCATAATAAATTTACCATTATTAAAAAAGGTTGGTTATCAGTTTAAGGTTATTCTAAAATTAAAATCGAATTCAATGCTTATGTTATGGAAGAGGTTTATCCCAGCGATGTTTGGACTTGGAGTTCGCGAAATAAACCTAATAATAGACGGAATCATAGCTTCTTTTTTACCAATAGGTAGTATAACAGCGTTGGGGTTTGCTAATAGATTGATGCAATTGCCATTAGGTGTATTCGGCATCGCTGTTGGTACAGCGGTTTTGCCACAATATTCAAGACTGTTTACTGAAAAAAATATACCTGCAATATCAGAAACTTTAAAATATTCCATAAAAATGATTTTACTTTTATTATTACCTACTTCAATTATCATGATTCTTGGAAGCGATTTTATTGTTAGTATGTTATTACAGCGTGGTTTATTTGACGAAGTATCAGTGCAAATGACTAGTAAAGCATTAATATGTTATACTATAGGTTTATCTTTCTACGGGCTAAATCAAGTTGTCACTCCTTTATTTTACGCAGCTAAAGACACTAAAACACCGGTTATAATTGCGACATTTATGGTTGTTTTGAATATTATTTTAAATTTAATATTAATGCAGTTTTTACAACATGCAGGTTTAGCTTTATCAACTAGCATTACGGCAGCAGTTCAGTTCATCATTCTATTAATTATGGTGAAGAAAAAGAGATTGTTATGGACAAAATAAAAGAAAAATTACAATATTTACCAGAACAGCCCGGCGTTTACTTAATGTATGACAAGAATAGAAATATTATCTATGTTGGTAAAGCAGTTATATTAAAAAATAGAATTAAAAGTTACTTTACAAGTGGAATATTAGACAATAAAACATCACATTTAGTTGCAAATATAAATGATTTTGAATATATAATTACAAATTCTGAAAAAGAAGCATTTATTCTTGAAGCAAATCTTATAAAACAGCATCAACCAAAGTATAATATAGTTTTAAAAGATGATAAAAAATACCCTTTTATTAAAATTAGAAATGATGAATTATATCCTTCAATTGAAATTACTAGAGATGTTATAGACGATGGAAGCCATTATTATGGCCCTTATACAGATTCAAAATTACTAAGAACTATTTTACGTGATCTTGAATGGTTGTTACCTCATAAAACATGTAATAAAAGAATTGTAGAAAAAAATCAAAATAAATCTCCACTTCGTGCTTGTATAAATCACCAAATGGGAAAATGCCCCGCACCCTGTATTTACAACATTGATAAAGAAGATTACCGAAAAATAATTAACAAAATTAGTAAATATTTACTAGGAAAAGATGACGAGTTAATTAAAGAATTAAAGGTTGAAATGGAAACTTATTCGACAAACCTTCAATTCGAAAAAGCAGCTAAAATTCGTGACAAAATTATTTATATAGAAAAATTATCAAAAAAACAACATGTATATTTTAACGACTTAAAAGATAGAGATATTATTGCATACTATCAAGAAGATAAACATATTGCTGTTACTGTTTTAAACATGAGAAAAGGTAAAATAAATAAAAAAGAAACCTTTAGCTTCAATAATTCTGCTTCAGAAACACCAGAAGCTGTACTAAGAGCTTTTTGCTTGCAATTTTATCATAACGACATCATTTCAGACAACTTACCTTTTCAAGTGCTTATACAAATTAAACCTGACGATTTCGAGTCGCTTTACTTGTTATTTCAAAAGAAACTAATTGTTCCAGAAAGAGGAGAATATAAAAAACTTATAGAAATATGTCGGAAAAACGCCTTTGATTACATTGAAGCAATTAAACTTAGTCATCTGAGAAAATCTACTAGAACGATATTCCCAATTCAAGATTTGAAAGAATATTTAAATTTAAAGAAATTACCAAGAAAAATAATATGCATTGATGTGTCAACTATACAAGGTACAGATACCGTATCCTCAATTGTTTACTTTGAAAATGGAAAACCTTTAAAAAAACAGTATAGGCATTTTGTTATTAAAACAGTTCAAGGGCAAGATGATTATGCTTGCATTGCTGAAACATTAAATAGATACCTGCCACATATTTATGTGGATGAGGAACGAATGAATGCGTTCCCTACAAAATGGGAGATGCCAGATTTAATAATCATTGATGGTGGTAAAGGGCATTTAAACGTTGCATTAGATGTTTTTTTAGAGCATTGCGAAAATAATGAGGAACTTAAATCAATAGAATTAATCTCTCTGGCAAAAAGAATAGAAGAAGTTTTTTTACCAATGCAATCAGAATCAATTATTTTTCCAAAAAATTCATCAGCTGTTAAATTGATTACAAAAATTAGGGACGAAGCCCATAGATTTGCCATTACACACCATAGGAAAAAAAGAAATAACAGATTGATAAAAAGTGTGTTAGATGAAGTTAAAGGTTTAGGTGAAGAAAAGAAAATTCTTTTATTAAAGGAATTTGGATGCATTGATAATATAAAAAATGCTGATATTAATGATTTAATGAAAATAAAAGGTATAGGGTTAAAATTAGCAGAACAGATTCTACATAGCTTCACATACCTACGGCATGTGTAAGGTATGATTTAATATATCATATTCTGTAGGGAACGCATTTATTCGTTCCTAATTCGATATAAAACCCAACCGAACTAGGAACAAATAAATGCGTTCCGTACAGAATGGAAGAGGAACGAATAAATGCGTTCCCTACATTTCATCAATCAAACTCATTTCATCCAATCCTGCCCATTTATAAACGTCTTCTGCAGAACCGGAGACCGCATAATTATTTACACCAAATTTTTTAACAGGACACATTACTCCGAGTTCAACCATTTTTATTGATAGCAAAGCTCCAAGTCCAGTCTTAACATTATGGTCTTCTAATGTATAAATCATTCCTGTTTTCACGGCATTATAAACAATTTCATCTTCAATATCAAAAGGTGTTGCTACGTTAATAAGTGTAATTTCGCATCCTCTTTTTGACAGTTCATCAACAACTTTAATGGCAGTATTCACCAAAGTTCCACAAACAAACATAGTAGCCGAATTTCCATGACGTAAAACATCAGCTTTGCCATAATTAAATTTATAATGCTCATTGTAATATATTTCTCCTTGTAAAGTCTTAATTATGTCAAGTTTAGAGCGTCCCATTGCTACTAGCCAGTTACCCGGTTGATTGGAAATAAATTGAATTGCTTTATATGTTTGGTTTGCATCAGCTGGCACAATAATTTTAAAATTGAACATATTATTCAGCAATCCTATGTAATCTATGCATTGATGTGTCTTTCCGTCTTCACCAACATCAAGACCTACATGAGTTAATATCACTTTTAAATTAGTTTTATTAATATCATTAAGTCTATGTTGATTATAAACTTCTGTCAAACCGAACATGCCAAATGCTGCAAAGAATGTAGATGGATATGTTTTTGATAATGCACCTGCACAAACGGCTGTATGATGTTCCATAATTCCGCATTGATAAAAATTTTTTGGTCGTAATTTTGAAAAATCTAAAGTTTTTACACTACCTGTTAAATCGCAATCAAATACATTAATCATGGTATGTTCATTAGCTTTTGCAATATCCAATAATGCATCACCCCAAGCTGTTCGATTATCTGTGGATTGGTGATATAATTTTGTTCCTAACACAGTAGGGAAATCATGTATGTGTTTTTTATTTTCAAATACATTCCCTAAAGAAGGTGCTGGAATAGAGAAGCTAGAATCATGTCCTAGCTCATCCAGAGCCATTTTAAGCTCAGCTTCTGATAATGCAGCTCCATGAAATTTTTCTTTATTCTCCATAAATGACACACCGTTACCCATGACAGTTTTCGCTAGTATCATTACTGGTGAATTAATCTTTTTCGCTTTTTTTAAAGCATCAAAAATTTCTTTAAAATCATGTCCATTAATTGTTAATACAGCCCAGCCATCAGATTCATAATTTGCCTTAATATTTTGTGGCATTACATCAGATAATTTGCCACATATTTGCAGTCTATTATAATCTACAATGGCTGTAATATTATTTAAATTATATTTTATGGCAAACTTGCGTGCTTCACTAATTTGACCTTTCTGTTGCTCTCCGTCACCCATTAAACAGTAAATTTGATTATTTTTACTTGCTAATGCAAATCCACATGCCGCAGAAAGTCCTTGTCCAAGATTTCCTGTTGCCCATTCAACGCCCGGAACAGATGGTTCTATATGCCCTTCATATCTACTTGATGCCACTCTAAATTGTGAAATAGCTTCTTCTATTGGGAAATATCCACGCAATGCTAATGCAGAATAAACTGCTGGTGAGATATGTCCATGACTTACAACTACCATGTCTCTATCAATCATTTTCGGGTTTAATGGGTCTACTTTTATAGAATGATACAATGCTAGTAATAAATCAATTGAGGACATAGAACCACCCGGATGCCCTGATTTTGCTTTGGTTGTCATAGTTAATATAGCAACTCTAGCTTTTTTCGATAGGATTTTTAGTTCTGAAATTGGTAATATTGGTTCCAACATCAAACTCCTTAATTTACTTTAAACGTTGTATCACCTTTCTCGAAGAATGCCACAATCTGTTCGGCAGCTGCCAAACCTGCGTTTATATTTGCTTCTTCAGTTTGTGCGCCCATTTTTTTAGGGGTGCTGAAATATCTTTCATTAAATTGTTTCATAGTTTCTTCATTCTCGGGTGTTATATCGGTTCCATATTTAAAATTCTTGCGTTCTTTCATTATTCTAACTATTGAATCTTCGCATATTACTTCTCCACGTGCAGTGTTTATCAATGTACCATGTTCGGGCATGATGGATAATAAATCGTAATTTATTGATTTAACAGTTGTTTTGGTTTTTGGTAAATGAAGGGATATATAGTCACATACCGCATACATTTCTTTAACATCTTCAAAAACTTTTATGCCATCTGCTTCGATTTTTGAGCGTTCTACAAATGGGTCATAAGCATAAACATCCATGCCGAATCCCTTGGCTATGGAAGCAACATATCTACCTACATTACCATAGGCATGAATGCCAAGTTTCTTTCCACGAAGTTCGCTTCCAGACTTTCCATTATATTTGCCGCGTGCTAAATATACCATCATTCCTATTACAAGTTCCGCTACTGCATTAGAGTTCTGTCCGGGTGTGTTCATGGCTACTATATTTTTCGAACTTGCGGCTGCGGTGTCTATATTGTCGTATCCGGCACCTGCACGAACAACTATTTTAAGGTTGGAAGCTGACTCGATTACTTCCTTGTCTACAATGTCAGAGCGAATAATGACTGCTTCGACATCGGCGATAGCTGTAAGTAGCTCATCTTTTGATGTGTAATTTTCTAACTTTGTTAAAGCATAACCTGCTTTGGAAAATATTGATTCTATACCGACAACAGCTTGCTTTGCAAATGCTTTCTCGGTGGCAAGAAGTACTTTTCTTAACATTTTTAACTCCATAAAATTGAATTTTGAACAATCTAATTTATTTTTGATTTTTTTGTCAATAATAATCAGTTTTTTTTGAAAAATAAAATAATATATCTGTACGGAACGTATTTATTCGTTCCTGGTTAGGTTGGGAACGCATTTATGAGGGCACTCTGAATCGTCCATTAAATATATATTCATACCTTACACATGCTGTAGGTATGTGTAATGTATGATTTTATATATTGAATTAGGAACGAATAAATGCGTTCCGTACAGAAAAACTAATAAACAGTTAGGTTTTTGTCATAAATTTCTAGTTCATTTCCTTGAGTTTTAAGCAATCCAATACCTTTTGCACGTGCCTGGTTTTCCACATCGTCATCAATCGACATACCTGCTAGCCCTAAATAGAAATTATAACCATTAAATTCAGGGTAAAGCGATTTGAAGTTAACCATTTTTCTATTAATTAAGTCATCAACATCTTTTTTTCTGACTCTATATTTTACCTCAATCAATGCAACAGAGCTTCCGTTGTACATATAAATATCAAACTCACCTTCACGTTTTGTAGAATCAGTTGTTTTTTTTCTTCTACGGCGTGTTTTTTGAATATCTTGATATTCAATACCACCGAATGAACGTGTTTTTTTTAGTGATGAATAAATATAGGTTTCGGAAAATCTTCCATTGCTCTCACCCATTCCACCATAAAGATTATTTAACTCTTTTATCCTAGCATCGGTCTTTTCTGTTTCTCTAAGATAGGCTTCATAATCTGCCTTACGTTGTTCTTCGTATTCTTTTTGGCGCTCTTCGTATTCTTTTTGGCGCTTTTCGTAAGCAGCTAGTTCAGCGGCGCGTTTAAGATCATATTCATGACGCCATCTTTCGTGTTCGGCTCTAATTCTTTCATGTTCGGCTTTAATTCTTTCAGTTTCTTCTTGTAATAGTTTGATACGTTGGTCGATTAATGCGTTTTCTGCATGTATCTTTGCTATTTTTTCTTCGTAAATGTTCATGATTCCTCCAATTCCATATCCATAAAAAAAGATCATAAAAAATATGTCAATAATTTTTTTTAAAAAAGTTATTGACAAAAATTCACAAATAAAAAAAATGTACTCTACAGGAGAATTATTGGTATTGTGGAGACGTGTTGCGTAGCGTCAAAACATACAAAACATAGATAAATAGAGAAAAAAAAACAAAAATAAAAAGGAGACAGTATGAGAAAATTATTCTTATTAACTGCAATTCTTATGGTGTTTGGGCTCGTTATTGCTCAAGCAAACGGTGCAATTGGGGCTAACCTTGTGCCGAAACAAGATTTGAACAGAGGACAAATTAAACTAGAAAGTGCGACTACACAGGCACGCACTAACGCCTCTGAAACACAACAACTTAACCGGGGGAACTCTAGAAACACTACTCCATTACCCTATCTTCAGGACTTTAATCACATTGGTGTCTTCGACAATGCTGCAACAATCTGGTCAAAGTTACCGGGCTGGCTTTATAGTGTAAATCCATTCTTTTCACAGTATAGCGATTGGACTTACGCTCCTGTAAGTGATCCAAGCACAATGGGGCTTTGGTTTTCAGCTTCAACCACAACTCAACATCTCTGGGTGATTTTACCACAGTTTGAAGTAAACGCACCCGCGATAGAGGTTTCTTTTGACTATGGTTTTTTAGATGGAAATGCTAATCCTGTAAACGTGACCGGCGGTTCAAGAATTGATGTAGCTATTTCTACAACTGGTACTGATGCCGCAGATTTTACTGTTGTTAGTTCAGTAAACAGTTGGAATCCGAAATTAGGATACGATCAATTTGCAACAGGACCAATTCCCGTTTCAGGTAATACAGTTTATGTAAGATTTGATTTTCATCTTATAGTACCACCAAACTATCCTGGCTTTATATTCGACACCGTGTCCATCACCGAACTCGCATCATCCGATCCCCTTCCATTACCATGGTATGCAGATTTTAATGACTCAAGTGATTTATTAGCCGAAGAAGCATTAGAGAGTTTAGGCTGGACAGGTTTAGTATCAGAATTTTCAGGTGGTTTTTGGGTTTGGACGGAAGAAGGAGTAGAGCATCCCACATTTTCGGTAGATTTGGATCCATCTTATGATGAACTGTTCAATCAATGGATAGTATTGCCATATATGGGACCTGTAACCGATAAAAGTGTATTTGAACTTAAATATATAATTTTTGAATATTGGTATTCAGGTGGCTATTTCATTCAGTTTGTACCGGGAGATAGAATAGTAGTATCAGTTTCAACAACCGATACCAACCCTGCAAGTTTTACACCAATATCAGAACTTAATCACTTAAATCATCAAGTAACTGCAGATTTAACAAAATGGTCTATACCTTTAGGTCAATTTGAAGGCGAAAATATACACATACGCCTTGATTTCTATTCAGAAGAAGTTTATATAGCTATTATCACAGAAATGAAAGTTGAAGACGCTGATTATATCCAAATCGGCAACGGTACAGTTCCGATCCAATCCCCTGTCAACCTTAATTTCGATTATTCATATTCCCAATTAATCTATCTTCAAGAAGAGATAAACGTACCGGGTCAAGCCATTTACAAAATGGCATTTCAATGGGATGGCGGCGATGCTAACCCACGCGACAAAATGGTAGAGATATATTTCGGTCATTCAAGCCAGTCCGAAATAATCGATCCTGATTTGCAAGCGATAAGCACACTTATTGATACATCTATACTTAGTAAAGTATTTGATGGCACAATAAACCTTCCAGGTACCCCCGGCTGGGTAGAAATAGAATTAGATGTACCCTTTATATATAATAATGTATCTAATCTAA
>Ga0099364_10005546_pt1 | contig 18676 bp, 19 predicted proteins | sample TergutTh196P3_FD_73070 | JGI IMG/M metagenome (GOLD analysis project Ga0099364, IMG submission 73070) | Microcerotermes parvus P3 segment gut microbial communities from Pointe-Noire, Republic of the Congo - Th196 P3 | ecosystem: Host-associated > Arthropoda: Insects > Digestive system > Gut ...
CGTATCCGACTTCGGCAGTGTTGAATGGTGATGGTTTGGCGGTGCCGTCGTCTTGGAAGAATGGCGGACATTCGATGGCCTGGGTGTTTGCAATGTTAGTCAATGGCAAGCGTTATCTATACCTTGAGAATTCTCATGGTGCGAGATATGCGGCGGACAGGTTTAGCGGCGGTCGAAAGCAGCATGGACTTTGGATTGACGAGTCGTCATTCCGAAAAATTGCGGATACGAATTTCCGGTACGGTCGGTGGTATTGCAACGTGGGGGAATTGGCGAAATAGGAGATAAAAATGCTTTTTTTGATGCAGTTTCAAGTGATTTTTTCGACGATTGCATTGGTGTTTCGGCATTGGTCGTTGATCAAATCGTTGTTTTCGTTTCCGGGTTTGCCGAAGAGTTGGTCAGACTCGGAAGCCGTTCGGCTTTTTGTGATCGCCCTTATGACTTCCGATACGGTCGAGGAACTGACGAAACTTGCCGACACGAAGTGGGATAAAAAGTTTCGGAATGTCGTTACCGGTTTGGCAAACCAGCCTGCACTTTGGGATATGGCGTGGGAAATTATTGCGAATGCGGACAGTATCGGCATTGACACGATCGTACACCCGAAGCGTCTTCGAGAGCGAATTCGTGAACGTTTTAGTCGAAATCTGCCCTCGTCGGAAACGGAGCGGTTTCCTGTTGTGGAATCGGTGAAGGACTTGGCGACCGCTATTGTAGCGGTGAAATTGATTTTTGATAGAAAGACAGATTGAATTTGCCAGATTTTCAATTCTGGGTTACTATCATACAAGCAACGGCATAGGGCTGTTGCAAAACCAACTTTCATAAGGAGAATTGCTATGGCAAGAAGTACAGGACAATTAGTGGATGCGGCATTGGGAAAAACCAAAGGTGCTGTTGTCGCCGTCGGTAAAAAACTAAAAGGCGTTGGCGGCAAGATGGCGGCTGGTGGAAAAAGAGCAGCGGCTCATGTCAAAAGGAATCGGGCGGCATACATTGCTGGCGGATTGGGAACAGCGGCAGGGGCGGGAGGAATGTATTACCTCGGACGCAAAAATCAGAATCAAGACTGATCACAGGATGTCGAAAATGTGCCCAGCATTGACTGGGCACATTTTTTGTCCAGTCCCTTAAGCCTCCCCGAAGGGTTCCCGTAAACAGTCTTTTAAGAATCGTACGTTACGGGATTTCTTGTTTACAGGATTCGTTAAGGGAGTTATGGGAAAACAAAAAAATTCTTGACATTTCTAAATGTCTGTTATAATGAACGCATAATCGCAATCGGGAACGCAAACCTTTCCCACATAAGATTATGGGATTATCATTGCATTGTTAATCGCAACGGAAAAAGAAAAGAAAAATGATTTTTTTCACTTGCAAACGACGATGAGCATGATAGAATGACGGCAGTTGCAGAACACGGTTTTGCGGCTGTCAAAAAAAACGGCTTATTAAAAGAGTAACCCCTCTTCTAACAAGCCTAGCAAACAAACTAACAGACCTAGTCCGTTGCTAATCATGATTGTAACCTATCGGTTATATCTTGCAAGCGGCTGACGCAACCCGAAGGGAGGGAAAATGGCAAAGCGAGTCTACGTGGACAATTCCGTCGTGAGCGGCATGTTCGATACGCACATGCCAGAACGAGTCGAACACATGCGAACGTTTTGGCAGGCAGTTATCGACGGTAAATTCCGCATTATTGCGTCGGATGTGCTGGAAGACGAATCGGAACAGTCGCCACAATATATCCGTGATTTTTTTGATAATCTACCGGAATCGCAAATCGAACGAGTCGTTTCAACATATGAATCTGATGATTTAGCGGCGCAATATATCGGTGCAAACGTTATCAGTGAAAAACACTTAAACGATTGTAAGCATGTTGCCATTGCAACGATTGCTCGTGCCGACGCTATTGTGAGTTGGAATTGCGAGGACATGGTGAGTCCGAACAGGATTCCGAAATACAACGCAGTCAACGAACAAAATAACTATCCCAAAATCAAAATCCTAACCCCTAGTGAATTTATGGAGGCGCATTATGACAACACTTGACCTATCCCAAATCAAGCCTATTCCCGGATTCGACTGCGTAGCAATGAAGCGAGAGATTCAGGCAAAGATTTATGAAGAGACAAAAGGAATGTCTCGTGAGGAAGTGCGAGACTATATCCGAAAGGAAAGCATGGCGTTCCGAGAAGAGCAACGACTCCGCCGAGCCGAACGTCAAGCCGCTGAAGCCCCGACGTAACCCGGCGAGACCGCACCCCCGAAACCCCTGCGCTGAAAATGTGCCCCCATCGTACACTCCTGCTATCCTGTCCCGTCCGGTAGCAAGGAGTTAGACCGGACGGAAAAAGACCAAAAACCACTGCGCAGAAACTGCGCACCAACCACGAGGAGAATTAACCATGCCCTTTTTCGTTGTCTAATCCTTGTGTTCTTTGTGCCTTGTGGTTAAAATCCCTTCTTTTTAACCACAAAGTACACAAGGAACACAAAGAGCAAAGTAACATCGGCTGCTGTTGACGGTATATCACTTTCAGGTGGAAGCCTTACCAATAACATTCAGCCTTCGTTCTGTTATAATGGAATGGTATCCCTTGCTTCAAACAATATTCATTATTTTTCTCGCACAGAGGCACAAAGGCTCACAGGAGGGTTTCTCCTGTTTACGTCGCTCTGTACCTCAGAGTGAGAATAATGAAGGACATTTAAGGCAAACGGTAGTAGGCGCAATCGTTTCTGAGGTTCTGATGACACACGTTCCGAAGCACTTTATACATGCTGACGCGGTATTGGTTCCGCATGCAGGCTGGGTTTATTCCGGCAAACTGGCGGCTCAAACATTAAAGCGGGTTGAAATTCCTCGCTGGGTTATTCTCTTTGCCCCGCAACACCGCGGCGGCGGTGCGGAGTGGGCAGTCGCTCCACACCAGACGTGGCTCCTGCCGGGAAAAAATGTCGAAGCCGACTTGTCGATGACCAATAAAATGATTCAAGCCGTCGATTTTTTTGCCTATGATGCCGCTCCGCATGCTCAAGAACATTCAATCGAAGTCCTGTTACCGATCCTCGCCCGGCTTGCACCGGAAACGAAAATTTCAGCAGTGGCAATGGCAATGTCTTCGTGGGACATGATTCGGCATGGAGCGGCACAGTTTGCAAACTTTCTGAATTCGTTGCCGGAAAAACCGATGCTGATTATCTCTTCGGATATGAATCACTTTGCAAATGAAGAGACGACTCGCCGAGTCGATAGAATCGCTCTTGATAGCATTTATCGGGCGGCGGCGGAACTGAACCCGGAATATGCTTTGCGGACGATTTACGAGCAGCGAATTTCCATGTGCGGGATAATACCAGCGACGTTTGTCATGGAAACGCTCCGTGTTATGGGACGGCTCGACCGTGTCGAAGAGGTCGGCTACACAACGAGTGCCGAGACTTCCGGCGACACAAGCCGAGTCGTCGGATACGCAGGGTTGATATTTCACTCGGAAGCAGGGTGATTTTTCCTTAAGGTTTCGACACTGTATCATGAAATTTGATATTTTTCTCACACAGAGGCACGGAGGCACAGAGAAACAAGGAACAAGACACTCTCCTTTGTGCCTCTGTGTGAAAAAACAAAAACGAAACGACACAATGCCTTGAAACAAAACACGTTACGTTTAATAACGGCAAATTTGTTGCTACACTCTCAAGGTTTCTTATCTTTCTCGTCGCTGCTTTCTGATACCCCACTTTTCCGATTTTAGATTAAAATACATGAGGCTACTACACCACATCGCAAAAAAACATGTCCACTCTATCATTGCACCTTTTTGAATCAGCGAGAAGCGCAGCAGAGTCATTGACCGATCCGCTCGTCAAATCGCAACTGCTTTCGGAACTTGCTCAGCAGCAGTTGGCAACGAAACAATTCGATGCCGCTCTGCAAACGTTAGCCGACATTCCTGATCCGCACGAAAGACGCATCGCACTGCTGGTCGCCGACTTCCGCACCTTACCACTGGAAAAAATCGAACCGCTCGTAAAACTCTTAGAATCCGCACCGCAAACCGAAACGCTGGCAGGACGACTCGCCCTCGATAGACTGGACGCAAACAATACCGCTGCGGCGTGGAAGTTGATCGAAACCGCCAATGCGCCTTTTGAATCAGAGCAACAGCAGTTCGAATTTTTGGAAAAGATGCTCCCGCTACTTCAACCGGAAGAGTGGACAAAGATGCAACGTTTCTATCGGACATTCGTACCGGGAATGTCTCGTGACTGGGCGACGTGGGCTCTCGTGAGGTTTCTCGCCCAAGGGGAACGTTATGACGAAGCGGAAAAGTATGCCGATAGTCTCGTGATGCCGCTGCGTCACTCTTGGGCTTACTGGGAGATGAGCCGATTGACCCCAGCGGAACAGGCACAAAAATACTTCAACAAAGCAGTCGAACTTGCCGAAGAGGTAGAAATCGTGGACAACGATGAGGAAACGATGGAAATCCTTGCCGTTCAACTTCGGATTTTCGGTCGCGCCGCTTTGGAAAAGGGGAAAAAAGAACAGGGCACACGGCTCTTGGAGCGAAGCGAAGCGGCAGCGGCGGCGGTTAAAATGCCGATGCAGCGTTACCGTCTGCAATGTTTCCTCGGTAAAACGTTAGTGGATTTGAAACAGATTGAGTCGATCAAGGATTATCTGGCGATAGAGGAAATGTTAAAAACGTTGCCTTCAGGTTCGGATCGCAGTCGTGTGTTGGTTTGGCTTGCGGAGTCGGGCTGGAGCGAAGGTTGGACGCAAGCCGTGGCGGCATTGGCGGCACCGGAGCGTGGTGCTATCGAATCGGAGCGTGCTGGTCGGATTGCAGAAGTGTTGAAACGCTCCGTTGCTCATCATCAAGGTTTGAAGTCGAGCGGCGATTCTTTCGAGGATGCCTACCGGCTTTCCGGCGAAGAGTTTGAAACGCTCTACTTCAATCCCTTTGCAGAAGCGGACTGCGGATGCTATTAACCGCGATAAAACGAAACGCTTACAGGGTTGGCGGGAAAAATTAGCAAGAACAAACAGAGCCCGGCGCGGGAGCACCGGTGCTCCCGCGCCGGGCTCTGTGAACTTTTTATCCGCCGGGGCTGTAATGCCGAATAACAAGCACTTTGTCAATAAATGCTACTTAACGAACACTTCCACTGTTTTCGGCGCACAAACGCGGACGAGGTACGTTATCGGGTCTTCCTTTTTGCCTCTTCTTGGAGACAAGTCGATTTTCGCAACGGTAATGGTATCTCCTTGAATGCCGTCTTGCAAAGCGGTCGCTTCGGTGCGGACGGTAATGCCGCCGCTCGCCGCTCGAACGGTAACGATCTCCCCCTTGCGAACCAAGAACGGTTGCCGGACATCCGACTGCGTGAGGGGAGTCAACTCCTTAACCGCCTTCGTTGTCTCTGTGCCGACGACCCCCTTAATGTCAACGAAAAAATTGTCGCTGCGCATCCTGCTGTCCGCCCGTTGCAACATCACATCCGACTCATTGATAATATATCCTCTCGGCAATGCCCGGCGAACAACAACAACTTCCGTCGGCAGTGCTACTGTTGCACTAACCGTTACCGTAACATTGCTTTGCATCCGAATATGGAATTGCTGAATACCCGTCGCGGGAATTTGTCCGCCGGTGATCTCGGCAATCTGACCATTGGTTGCAAAGAAATTGACCTGCTCCGGTGTGAGTTTAAGTGAAATATCCCAAGACCGCTCGATCCGGTGCGTGAAGTTCAAATAGACATTCAACGCTTGAGCAATCTGTTTTTCCAGTAGTTCTGCCAGTTCTTCGGTGAGTTCTGCCATTCTCGGTACAACTTCTGAGCGTACGGCAATCGGTGTCACTGGATTCGTGCCGGTAGGAGTCAGATAATTGGCTTGAATGACAAATCCTTCGTTAGGATTTGCCGGTGCAATACTTTCAGGAGCGGTGCCGATGACGGTAACTTTTTCCGCTCCGCTGATGAGATGGTGGATCGATGTAACGCCCAGTTGCGAAAGTATGGTGCGTACTTCCCACTGGTCGAGTGTCCGCGTTATCCCTTCGGCAGGGGCGGGGAAAAGCACGATTTGGCGGAACGATTCGATGTCTTCGTTGCCCATCGGCAGTACATCAGCAATGTCTGCTAGTGTTACCAGCGGTTTTGTGCATTGCACCGGTACTTTTTTCAGCCGGAACTCCGCCGCTTGGGAAGAGAGTAGTGTGCAAACAAAGACTGCCAGAATTGCCATAAAACTGATTTTGTGCCGGTGAGAAGTCATTAGATTTTGCGTCCGTTTTTGTTCTACGGAAGGCTAAATCGGCGTTAAATTAGAGAAACTTTAGCGATTGTAGCGGTTGTGTGAAATTTGACGGTGCCGAATGTTCCCTCAACTCAACGTTTCGGCAGACTCGTCTGTACAGGAAACAGCGTGAAACTGGACTTTGCGCCTTTTGCGGTCAAAAAAGATTTAACCGCAAAGTATGCAAGGAGCGCAAAGCACAGTGACAGAACTACCGTCGTCGGACAAAACCGCGTCCGTGAAACGTTGCGACCACGTTCCCCTGTTCGTTGGTAATGGTAATTTCCTGTGCGACCAGCGATCGGGACTTGGCAACCAATCGAGATTCTGCGAACAATACGCCTCCGGTAACAGGTTTAAGAAAGGAGATATGGCATTCAATCGCCACGCTTGATTCTTCTTGACCGGCATTGATTGCCACGGCAAAAGTAAAATCAGCCAGTGTAAATAAAGCACCGCCTTGCATAGTGCCCAGTGCATTCATGTGCTTCGATTCAACGGCTAACTTTGTTTTGACGTAATCTTCCGTGACCTCTACGATTTCGATGCCAGTGAGTCCGACGGCATATTTGTCCGCCTTGAAACGCTCGGAAATTTCTTCTATGTTCATGGTATTAGACTATATGCAGATGGCAAACCCCCATAGGCATTGGCAACTCCAAAGTTGCTGTTATTTGGGACTATGAGAAAGATTGTAGCAACGTTTTTCTTTTAGTCAAGGATTACATCATGGAGCGTGTACCCGGCGATTATGATTATCACTTTCGGCTTTGGTTTCACTTGAATCGCTTCAAGATGTTGTCCGTTTGGACGTTGAGTTCGAACACAAATTGGGCGAGCCGGGTTTTGAATACTTCGAAAAATACCAGTGCCGGAATGGCAATCATCAAACCGATCTGCGTCGTTACCAGTGCCATCGCAATTCCATTCGCCAGTTTGTCTGCCTGTGGCGGACCGCCTTGAGCAATCACACTGAACGCCAATATCATTCCCCAGACCGTTCCCAGAAGTCCGACCATCGGCGAGACTGAAGCAATGGTGCCGAGATAACTCAAGCGGTGTTCGAGACGCATTACTTCCTCTTCGGCGGCATCGTTCATCGCTTGTTCGGCGGCAGCAACGTTGCCCGACATCTTTACGAGACCGACTGCCAAAATCTTTCCGAGCGTGGATTCGCTGCTCTTGGCAATTTCGTAGGCTTCCTGATATTCTTTGGCATCCCATTTTTCATGAAATTGTTCGATCATTTCCTTCGGCACAATGGCGTTTCGGGAGATCGCAAGCCAGTTCATGATGGTGAGTGTTACGAAGAGAATCGAAATGAGGACGAAGAGCGGACCGAAGAGTCCGCAGGCTGTTATGTAGAAGTAGAGCAGACTGTCACTCGCGGCGGGCTCTGCCGCGGCTTGGGCGAAAAGGAGCAAGGAATTCATGACTTTGATTATATCCCATTGCGGGGTAACTGCAAGTTTGTATGAAACCGTCTGCCGCTTCGCCTGTCAGTCCGTCGACAAGTTTGCACAACACCGTAACATTGTAGCGTATCGAGAGTCAAAAACCTCATTTCCACCTCATTGACAACAAACAAAACTACCTCAGTAGCCGATGCGCTTCTGAAAGACTAACCTCATTTACCACATCGACACGGAGTACCGGTAAAATAAGGAGAATGAGGTTAATGAGGTTGATGAGGTTGATGTTGTGGGGAATGTTTTGCTACTGAGGTTATTTTGTCAGAAAAAAGAGGTTGAAAATGAGGTTGGCATCTCGACAAACCGCCATACATTTACCGAATCGACAAACTGACCGCCTGCCGCTTCGCCTGCTGGGCACTCTTTCATTTTGAAAGGCATTTGCTAGAATCCGGCGTATGGCAAGAATACGCATTGGAATCAATGGGGCGGCGGGACGCATGGGACTGCGGCTCATCGCTCTGACGGCGGCGGACACCGATTTACAACTCACGGCGGCTCTAGAAATTGCTGGGCATCCGAAACTCGGCAAAGACGCAGGCGAAGTCGCTGGCATCGGAACCATCGGCGTTTCGTTGACTGCTGAACCGCAAAACAATATCGACGTACTGATCGACTTCTCCTCGCCGAAAGGAACGGACGCACTACTCCGACGTTGCACCGAACTGCAAATACCGCTGGTCTTCGCCACGACGGGACTTTCGCCGGAACAGTCGGCTCATCTTCGGGAAACAGCGAAAAAAATTCCGGTACTCTGGTCGCCGAGTATGAGTATGACCGTCAACTTGGCAATGAAACTCTGCGAAACGGCGGCACAGGCATTGAACGGAAAGGATGCCGACGTAGAAATCATCGAAAAGCATCACCGGTTCAAAGCCGATGCTCCCAGCGGGACGGCACTGAAATTTGGACAACTGATTGCCGAAAATATGAATCTCACGGAACCGCAGCATGGTCGGCACGGCGACATCGGCGAGCGTAAGCGGAGCGAAATCGGTTATCATGCTGTTCGGATTGGGGACAATCCGGGCGAGCACACGATTCTTTTCGGATTGCTCGGCGAAACATTGGAAGTTACGGTTAAGGCATCGAATCGAGACTGCTACGCGTCGGGTGCGCTTGCCGCCGCCAAGTTTTTACACGGCAAACCCGCCGGGATGCATGGAATGAGAGATGTGTTGAAACTATGAAATAGACAAATCATTTGCGGACGGGTCTGTGTCCGGCGATGTTTTCGGCTGGAGTTTGTGGTAGAATGAAACGCAATCTCATCAATAAAAGGAAAACACACAATGCTTCGACAAATCTTCTGTACGTTCATCTTCGCTATTTTCATGTCTCCTTTGCTCTTGTCCGCCGATTGGTTAGTATTTCGCGGAACAGATGGCAGCGGCAAGTCGCCCGACACCGGACTGCAAAAACAGTGGGCACCCGGAGGACCAAAACTGCTCTGGTCGGTCAACTTCATCGGTCCAGGCTTTTCCGGCGTTGCGATTTCCGGCGATAAAATTTACACCAACGGCAACGTTAATAATCTGTCGATGGTCTTCTGCCTCGATATGAACGGCAAAGAAATATGGCGCAAAGAAAATGGTCCCGCACACGCCGCAGCCCGATCCTACCCCGGTACAAGAGGAACGCCGACTATCGACGGCGATTTCGTTTATGACATAAGTCCCCTCGGCGAAGTCGCATGTTTCAATGCAACAACCGGCGAAAAAATCTGGAACCGAAATATCATGACCGATTACAGCGCACCGATGCCGATGTGGTTTTTGGGACATTCGGTCATCATTGATGGTGAACTTCTTATCAGTCCGGTCGGCGGAGCAAGGCACAGTGCGATTGCAATGGACAAAAAGACGGGCAGAACAGTTTGGGGAGCCCCGCCGGCTGGCAATGGTGCGCCGACCGGCTATACGACACCGTATATCTTCGAGTTCGAGGGAATCCGTGTTGTTGCCGTGATGAGTAATGCAACCGTTGAAGGACTCGATCCTGCGACCGGCAAAAGACTCTTTTCGATTCCCTGGTCGAATGCGAGGAATGTTCATTGTACGATGCCGATTTATCACAGTGGACATCTGTTTTTGACCACCGGCTATGATGGCGGTGCATCGAAACTATTCCGATTGACAAAGAATACCGACGGCACGATTAGCCCGACTGAGCTGTGGACGGAAACACAGTTTAACAACCATCACGGCGGTGTTGTGTTGGTCGGCGATCATGTGTACGGCACGAATCACAATGGTGCGTGGTGTTCGATTAACTTTATGACGGGAGAAGTCGGTTACACTTCCCGCGCCGCTGGAAAAGGGGCGGCACACTATGCCGACGGCTTGCTTTACGGTTTAACGGAAGACGACAAAACGGTGTTGCTCATCAAGCCGGAGCCGAAGGAGTTTATTCTTGTGAGTCGTTTTGAATTGCCGAATGATGCCGAAGGCAAAAGTTGGGCGCATCCTGTTGTCCTCAATGGCAGACTCTATCTGCGGCATGCGCAGTATTTGTATTGTTATGATGTGAAAGCCCCGTAACATTTGGGAAGCAGTGTAAGGGAGAACGCTCCGTTAACGAAAGAGAGCCGGCGACTGTGTCGCCGACTCCGAGGAACAATCATGAAACACCCCGCGTACCGCAAGCGGACGCGGTTACGGTACTGACGGATAAAAGTTACTACAAAACAAGCAGAGCCGCAATCTCATTTTTTGAGCGGGAGAATAAGGTAAAAGCATAGGTATCTACACAAGTATTTGGTGTCTTAAAATTGGGGCTATTGAGGTAGGTTGCCGACCACCGGGCGGCAACGTGCGGCTCGCCGCACTTGGGAACCGAACACGCCATGCCCCACGTTTTCCGGTGCCAGTCGGCTATCGCCGACGCAACCGCCCGGCGGTCGGTTGCCTACCTTCCGCTCCAAATCCGAAACTTGTTAACAGACTGCCTGGCATCCAAACAGTCCGTCGACAAGTTTGCGCAACACCGTAATATTGTAGCGTATCGAGAGTCAAAAACCTCATTTCTACCTCATTCCCCATAACAAAACTACCTCAGTAGCCGATGCGCCCCCAAAAAACTAACCTCATTTACCACATCGACACGGAGTACCGGTAAAATAAGGAGAAATGAGGTAAATGTAAATGAGGTTGATGTTGATGGGATTGCTTTGCTACTGAGGTTTTTTGTCAGAAAAATAAGGTTGAAAATGAGGTTGGCATCTCGATAAACTGCCATACATGTTACCGAATCGACAAACGTGTCGACGGACTGGGCATCCAAACAAATGTATGATTAGGCTTGCCCCGATAAATCTGATGTGGTAGAATACAACCATTAGAGGTGCCCCCGTGTTAAACTTCCCCTTAATGAAAAACATTTTCTGCATGAAATGGGGCAGAAAGTTTCCGCCATCTTACGTTAACACTCTGGCAGCCATGGTGCGCCGGCATCTCGCTCCGCCGTATCGATTCGTTTGCTTCACCGATGACGGTAAAGACCTCGCCCCACAGGTAGAAGTCCGACCATTGCCGGAAATGCAACTCGAACATTCTCTGCCAGAACGAGGCTGGCGGAAGTTGACGATCCTCGGCAACAATCTCGGCAACGATCTATCAGGTCCCGCACTGTTTCTCGATCTGGATATCATCATTCTGGAAAACTTGCAACCCTTTTTCGATCAAGAAGGGCGGTTTCTCATCATTCGCGAATGGGGATTCCGCGACCAAGTCATCGGCAACTCTTCGGTCTTTCGATTTGAAATCGGCGAACATCAAGACGTATTGGATCACTTCAACAATCATGGTGAAGAAGTTCGGCAGCAACATCGGAACGAACAGGCGTATCTTTCTTATGCCATCCACCATAAAGGAATGTTGAACTACTGGGACGCAACGTGGTGTCGTAGTTTCAAGCGGCACTGCATGCGTCCCTTCCCGTTGTGCCATTTCTTACCGCCGAAGAAGCCGGAAGGGGCGAAGATCGTCATTTTTCATGGCAGACCGCACCCCGACGATGTGCAGTCAGGCTGGAGCAAGCATTGGGGACTCCGCGCAGCCAAACCAGCCGATTGGATCGCCGAAAATTGGAACGTGCAAAAATAAACCACTGAGCGGCAACATCTCACTGCAAATAAGGCACCGGCAAATCATGCAAGACGGCAAGCGCATTTTCCGCCGCCCGCTGTTCGGCTTCCTTTTTCGTAACGCCCCACGCAGAAGGATAAACCTTGTTGCCCACGCGAACCTGCACATTAAACGTCTTGCGATGCTCCGGTCCTTGAATGTTCAAAACCTTGTATTCCGGCGTGTACCCCTCATGCTTTTGGCAATAATGCTGCAAAACGGACTTGTGATTGTGCGCATCACTATCTTGCAGCATTTCGGTTATGTCTTCTTGAAAAACCCGAAGCACGAACTTTCTGGCTTCTTCCATTCCGCCGTCAAGATAGACAGCGGCAATAAACGCCTCCAATGTATTGGCAAAGATAGAGTCAGGAATCCTGTTGGAGCGTCCCAGTCCGCGTCCCAGTATCAAAAACTTATCCAAGCCGAGTTGCTTGCATATTTTTTGGCACGTCGAGCGGCTGACCACCGAGGATTTTACTTTTGTCATATCCCCTTCGAGGGTGTTCGGCAATTTTTCGTAGAGGTGATCGCAAATCACATAGGCAAGTACCGCATCACCGAGAAACTCCATTCGTTCATTGGATTGATACGGTGTATCTGCTCCTGAAGCGTGCGTCAGAGCGGTGCGCAACAAATCCGTGTTCCGAAAGGTGTATCCCAACTGGGATTGGCAATTTGCCAGAAATCGTTCTAAATCCATTCTACCCTGATAATCCTGTTGAGCGGTCACGTCTCTATCCGTTTTACCGCTCGTTAGTAATTTTGAATTGTCCGAAAAGTACCATCATCTCCGTTCCTCTGTGCGGTGGAGTCTCCCATAAATCGAAAATTTTACAAGAGGGGGCAGTAGGTGTGCAAGATTTTCTTTTGGCGACAAAGGTCGGCAACCTACCTCATGAGGCAAACTTGTTAACGGACGGCGGGGCGTACTTAAATCATTCTCCGCAGGACTTCGAGTACAACAAGGACGACAATAATAATTCCGATCACTAATCCCCAGTCTTTTTTGTTTTCTTTGCACAAGGCAAGGTTCTGGACTGCAAGCGTATTGCCCTGCTCGGCGGCTTTCTGAAACCACTTCGCCGCCTCCGACTTGTCCAGAGAAACACCAAATCCATTGAGATAACAAATGCCCAAATCGTTTTGTGCATCAGCATCCCCCTGCTCGGCAGATTTGTAAAACCACTTTACCGCTTCCGTATAATCTTGTGAAACACCGACACCATTGTAATAAAACGCACCGAGGTTATACTGCGCCATCACAAATCCCCGCTCGGCAGAGAGACGATACCACCGCGCCGCTTCCGCTGAATCCTGCGGAACCCCTAAACCATCGGCATAACACACGCCGAGATTGTACTGCGCATTGACATCTCCCCGCTCGGCAGACTTGTGAAACCACTTCACCGCCTCCGTATAATCTTGTGAAACACCGGTGCCATTGTAATAAAACACGCCGAGATTGTACTGTGCATTGACATCTCCCTGTTCGGCGGCTTTACGATACCACTGCGCCGCTTCCGCTAAATTCTGGGGTACCCCCCGCCCATTGGCATAACACACGCCGAGATTAAACTGTGCCGTAGCATGTCCCTGTTCGGCAGACAAGCGGTACCACTTCACCGCTTCCACATGGTCCTGGGCAACCCCTTCTCCATTGTCGTAACAGGAACCGAGATCGTTCTGCGCATAAGTTCGTCCCCTTTTGGCAGACTCGTGAAACCTTTCGACTTCGTCATCCTCCTGCTCGGCGGCTAGGCGATACCATTTTACTGCTTCCGCATAATCCTGGGCAACTCCATCTCCAACGCAACACCACTCGCCGAGATTGTACTGCGCCAGAGCATATCCCTGCTCCGCGGATTGGTGTATCCATTTCAACGCTTCCGCATGATCTTGCGGAACGCCGGTTCCGTTGTAATAGCATAAAGCAATATTGTTCTGTGCGATGTAATGTCCCTGTTCGGCAGCCAGCAGATACCACTTTGCCGCCTCAACCATGTCATTGGAAAGTCCGCCCAGCCCATTTTCATAGTACCAGCCGAGCGTACACTGCGCATCGGCATTGCCTTGTTCGGCAGATTGACGATACCATTTCACCGCCTCTGTTTCGTCGTCGAGGCTTGCGCCGTACTGGAACTGTGCCTTGGCATTTCCTTGTTCGGCTGCTTGGCGCATCTCCTCCGCCAGCACTTCCGGCGAGTCATCCATTGCGGGAGACAATGCCCGGACTAAAACTCGGTCAAAACGCCGCTCCTCCGCTCGTTGAATAAGAACTGACGTATTGCATTGGGGACAATTTCGTGTTTGTCCAATCAAACTGACTTTGACATTCAGTTTGCTGTGGCATGACGGACAACGAATCTGAAAAGTTTCGGACATAACAGATCGATAGAGTTTTTCTAGGCGGCAATCTTTTCGACTTCGAGGAGTCGGCACATCCGGGCAAGCAATGCTGACGAACTCTAATTCAAAATTCTGAGTGTATTGTAATTCTTTTTGTGAAGATTGCATCACCCCCTGCGCCGGAGTACCGGCTAAAAGATTCAACGCCCCAAAGAGCCGCAAGTGTAGCGTAGCGTAACTTGCGGGTGTGCACCGAACACGTCTACCCTAGGTTACGCTGCGCTACACCTACGGCTCTTTGTTTTGTCGACTCGCAATCTGAAGATTGCGGCTCTGCTCGTCTATCGCCCTATTATTTTCCGGCGGAAACCTAGCACCGCACCACCCTTGATTCTACAATCCCAAACGGTAAAATAGTGCAGAACACGATTTGCCGATAGACCGATGAACGAACTGACAAAGACTTCTATCTTTCTCCTTCTTGCCGCCACTCTCGTTGCCGGCGCATTTTTGAGCCGACCCACCGCCAGAGATTTCCAACCAGAAGAAATGCTCGGAACCATACTCTTTCCGCAGTTCACCAATCCGCTCGATATCAAATCCCTCGAAATCGTCCGACTCGACGCAGTCGGCAGACGAAACGACTTCCGTATCGTCGAAGTCAATGGTATCTGGTCGATCCCCTCTCACGAAAATTATCCCGCCGATGCCAGAGACCAAATGGGAAGAGTCGCCGAAGCACTGACCGACCTCAAAGTCCTCGATGTCATACAACCCGAAAGCAGCGGTACCGATTCGATTGACTTCCAAACCCAGTACGGCGTAATCGATCCAACGTCCGACCACGCCACCTTCGGCGAAGGAGTAGGAATTAAAATCACCCTCAACGGTGCCGATAACGAAACGCTCGTCGACCTCATCGTCGGAAAAAGCGTCGCCCAACGGCAACCGCAAGACATGATAGACGAAGAAAGCGGACTCCGTTACGTCCGCATTGCCAATCAAGCACCAGTCTATGTTGTCAGTGTTGATCCGAGTCAGTTTTCGACAAACTTCGATCAGTGGATAGAGAAAAACCTGCTCGACATTAGTACGTTTGACATCAAAGAATTTTTTGTGGATCAGTATTCTCTTTCTATCGAACCTACTCGGACAGCACTTGGTATTCAACTGGCACTGGTGCCTTCGTTTATCGGCGACATCACGCTGGGATATGACGCAGCGGGAGTCGGTGCTGAAAAATGGTCGCTTATTCGCTGGATGAAATTTGAACAACACAATAGCGACTATAAGGACCAACAACTGGGACAAGGGAGAGAACTGGATACCGACACGTTGGATGCGATGGTCTCGGCACTGAATGATTTGAGGATTGTGAGCGTCTTGAAAAAACCGGCGGGATTTGCCGCCGCCCTTCGGGAAGGAACGCCGTTTGAAGACATTGAGGTGGATGAATCTATCGAAAATTCTATGGAGGAGACCGGCTTTTGGTTGGTGCCGCTCCCCGACTTGAAAGGGGGAACCGAAGGCACGAAGACGCAACTCTTATCGAATGACGGCGACCTGCAACTGCGGTTGAAAGACGGCATTGTTTATCATCTTCGTTTCGGCGATTTGACGGGAACGGCATCGGAGATGGCGGCGGACGAAGACTCGCCGGACACAACGCCGGTGATGGGAGTCAATCGTTATCTTTTCATTACGGCGGAGTTCGATCCGGCAATCATTCCTCCGCCGGAGTTACGGGAAATCCCTACTGCCGATTTAGCCGATGATTCCGATTTAGCCGGTACTCCGGTTGAAGAAATCGAGATGTTGGAGCGGATGAATCAGCGGGAGCAGGAGCGTTACGATGCCGCTCTTGAGCGGGGCAGGAGTCGTGCGTTGGAACTTTCCGACCGCTTTGCCGACTGGTACTATGTGATTTCGGAGGATGTTTATCGGAAGATTCATTTAACGGAGTCGAATGTTTTCCGTTTCCGAATTCCTGATGTGGACGACTTTGGTTCGGTCTGGGACGGCAGCATACCGGGTTTGCCGGTGCTTGAAACGCCGGTGTCGGTCGAGCATCTGTTGGATCTGCCAGCGGTCGATTTTGAGTTCGAGTAGAGTTAGCCGCCCCGCCTACGCGAGAGTAACACGGAACAAGCAGAGCCGCAACCTTTAAGATTGCGGCTCTGCCGCCCGGGGTACCGGCTAAATAGGTACCGGTTAAATAGTGGGTACCGGTTAAATTATTTCCTGCGTCGTGTTGCTCGTGCTGCACCTAAGCCAGCCAGTCCGAGTGCCAGCACGGCAATCGTGGCGGGTTCAGGGACAACATTTTCCACGACATCGGGCGGATCGACCGGTGGGGGAAAGTCAGGCAAAGCCATCATGAGCGGCTGTATCATGGAATAGCCCATAGCCCCCCCGCCGGATATTGCCTGGAAATATCCAGTCCCGCCGCCCGCATCGAGCGTGTAGGAAAAATCGCCGCCGGTGTCCACCGGCAACGTGCCGGTGTAAAGGGGCAAGTTCGGCGATGTCGCCGTTTCGTTGCCGACATTCGGATGCGACAAAGAGAGACTCTCGCCGAATCCGGCGGCACCCCCCTGGTTTCCCAGTATGTCGGCTTTGGCAATGGAGGCTGAAAACAAAACAATCAGCCCCAAAGTTGTAGAAATAAATGTCTTGCTCATGATTACTCTCCTTTCTTTCGATTGTAGTCGAAAAAGTAGACGTGTATAATCTCTAAAATGAGAATCCGCAAATGCCGTGCCAGACTAAAAAAACCGCTTTTTCCTACAAAACACTGAAAAAAGGGCTAAAACAGATATTTCGAAATAGAAAATGGACATTTCAAAGTACGGCAAAATGATACAGCACCAAAAAAGTGTATCGTTTTGAGGCTAACAAGTTAGCCGCGCCGCTTGCGACGCGTTGAGTCTCCGCTTGCGGTGCGGTAAAAAACACTTGTCATAAAAAAAACTGACAGGTTTTGACGAGTCGTTTGGTAGAGTGTCGAGCGAAACAATTCATTCATTACTCGATATTTTGTTATGTCTCCCATTACTTCTTTATCCACCGATTTTTCCGACCCTTTGGGCTTACATTTGCTTGACGAACACCGGCGACGGTATGAGCGCGTCAAAGCGTGGCGGGAGATGCAGAGCGATCCCTATTTTACCGAAGTGCCGACGCAGTGGCGGGAAGAGTTCGGCGGGAAAAAGTCGAGACACCGCCGGAAATCAACGGAATCGCCGTGTTAGCCGCTACACTTGCGGAGCGAAACGGCTAACTTACAGTGCTGGCGGTAAAAATTAGCAAAGAACAAACAGAGCCCGGTGCGGTAGCACCGGAACTACCGCACCGGGCTCTGTTAACATATTTTTCTCCGCCAGTGCCTCTCTCCGTCTCGCAAGTGAGGCGGCTAACTTATTTTATGGCTTAATTAATTATGGAACAAATTCTCATCAATGCGGCGGGTACTCTCGCCTTCGGCGGAGGCGGAATTGCCATCGTCGCTTACATCTACTGGAAACAATCGGAGAGCCTGCTCCTGAATCAAAAGGAACAGATTGCCCGCATCGCCGAGTCATTTGAAAAAGCCCTCGATAGAAGGGACAGAGACTTCGCCATGCTGTACGAAACAGTAAGGGGAGAAAGGAGTAGACCTGTTGCATAAGGCTTCCGCCGGACGAATTCAGTGCGGCATGTAATTTTCATGGCGCACGTTGCCGCCCGGCGGTCGGCAACCTACCTGCATGGGATAGTTGTGTAGATATACTCGTAACGGCATGAAATTGGACTTTGCGCCCTTTGCGTACTTTGCGGTTAAATCCTTTTTTAACCGCAAAGTACGCAAGGAAGATCGCAAAGAAAAACGACCAATTTGATACCGTTTACAGTATACCTATGGGTGTGCCCCCTTGTTATTTCTTTCAGATTCCCGTTTTCACGAGATGACGAGGTTAGGCAACAGGGTTAATAATCCGGTCGAGCATTTCGCTGTATTCTGCGTCGGTAGCACCGCCTTCTTCGATGGTCAGCCAGCCGTTGTAACGCTTCTCCGCCAAAATTTGACGCACAGACTTCCAATCAATGGATGCCCGGTCGATCCGAGACCAATCGCCGGGACCGCCGCCAAGTTTGCCTTTGGCTTCAGTAACATTGAAGCCTTTGATGTGCAGTTTGACAATGCAGTGTCCCAGTTCTTTGATCCACTCTTCGCACCGAGCATACATAGTATGGTTGCCGAGGTCGAAATAGCAACCCACCCAAGGGTTGTCGAAGTATCGGCAGAACGCCGCAAAAAACTTCGGCGTACTCCAAAGGTTGTTCCAGACATTCTCGATGGCAATGCGGACTCCTTCTTTTGCAGCAGTCGGAATCAGCGATTCGATGGCACGAATAGAGGCTTCGGTCGCTGT
>Ga0099364_10005547_pt1 | contig 18673 bp, 14 predicted proteins | sample TergutTh196P3_FD_73070 | JGI IMG/M metagenome (GOLD analysis project Ga0099364, IMG submission 73070) | Microcerotermes parvus P3 segment gut microbial communities from Pointe-Noire, Republic of the Congo - Th196 P3 | ecosystem: Host-associated > Arthropoda: Insects > Digestive system > Gut ...
GAGTCCGCAACTACGTTGCGGTGTGGTGGCAATACCGCTGACCGGAATGGACGTTTTCGTGGACATCTCGGACTTGCTAGACGTTCCGGCGGAGATTGCGAAACTGGAAAAGGAAATCGCAAAGTTAGAGGGTTTCATTCAATCGAAGGAGTCGAAGTTGGCGAGCGATTTTGTGCAAAAGGCACCGGCTGTTGTGGTGGAAAAGGAGCGTCAATCGCTGGAGGAACTGCGGAGTCAGTATCAATCGGCAACGTCGGCACTGGGGCAGTTAAAGCGGGCGAAATAAAGCAGAGCCGCCATCGTAAGATGGCGATGTTAGCCGCCGTACTTGTGCGGCGAAAAGAGCCGGATTGCCATTGGGCAACGCGAAGTAGTATAATGACAGGGAAGCCGAACAAAATTCACGGTTTTTTATCCGGCTTCAGTCTATTATTATCCCGATCCGCCGCACTGTACGGAGAACACCACATGGGTATTTTTACGTTTGTTTGTGTCTGTACCGTTTTCTGCATTATTATTCTTCTCATCTATTTTTCCATCAGCCGAGCCGCCGAAAACGCCGAATCGCCGCAAGAACAGCAGTGTTGCACAGCCGAATTGCAGCAACGATGCCACGAAGCCGCCAAGCAAGGAAATGCCGAAGCACAGTATTTACTCGGCACTTGGTACTTTGACGGCGAAGGAGTACCGCAAGATAAAACGAAAGCAATAAAGTGGTTTCGCAGGTCTGCCAAACAAGGGCATGCCGCAGCACAGTATTTTCTCGGCTTTTGCTACTTCTATGGGGAAGGAGTGACTCAAGACAAAGTGAAAGGAGTAAAATGGTTTCGCAAAGCCGCCAAGCAAGGAGATGCCCAGGCAGAATACGCACTCGGTCGAAGTTATTTTGACGGAGGATGTGTTACTCACGACACAGCGACAGCGGCAAAATGGTTTCGCAAATCCGCCAAGAAGGGCAATCCCTTAGCGCAATACGAACTCGGTACATGGTATTATAGCGGCACTTGTGTTCCCAAAGACAAAGAGGCAGCGATAAAGTGGTATCGCCGAGCAGCCAAAGGAGGATATGTTCAAGCACAAGCAGAACTCGGCGCATTTTATTTTTACGGAGAGGGTCTCTCACAAGACCAAACAGAGGCGGTGAAGTGGCTTCGCAAAGCGGCGAAACAGGATTCAGACGAATCGCAGTATCTTCTCGGCGTGTGTTACTACCTCGGTAAGGGCATTTCCAAAGATGAGGCGGAAGGGACAAAATGGCTTCGTAAGGCAGAAGAGCAAGGACATAAATATGCGATTGATCTGTTGCAGAATATCGCCAAAGGGGACAAGACGGAAACGGTTAACGGCTATTGCCGAGTCGCAGAGAAGGGAGATGCCGAAGCGCAGTACCAACTTGCGATGTGTTATCTTTACGGTTTCGGTGTGCCGGAAGATTGGACAGAGATGATAAAATGGTATCGTCGGGCGGCTGAGCAAGGACATGTCGAAGCACAGTATCAACTCGGCACTTGGTATTGCTCCGGCGGTGTTGGCGTTCCCGAAGACGTGCTGGAAGGAATAAAATGGTATCGCAAGTCTGCCGATCAGAACCATGCCGGGGCGCAGTATGCACTCGGATACTATTATTTCTATGGAGTCCATATTCCTCAAGATAAATCGGAAGGGATTAAATGGTTTCGCAGGGCGGCGGAACAGGGACATACGGGAGCGGGTGAACTACTGCAATGGGCAGGATAGAGGCGGCGCCGTTGACCGGAATGGACGTTTTCGTGGACACTGATTGATGTACCGGCGGAGATGGCAAAATTGGAAAAAGAGATGGCGAAGTTAGAAGGTTTTATTCAAGCAAAGGAATCGAAGTTGGCGAGCGATTTTGTGCAAAAGGCACCGGCTGTTGTGGTGGAAAAGGAGCGTCAATCGCTGGAGGAACTGCGGAGTCAGTATCAATCGGCAACGTCGGCATTGGGGCAGTTGAAGCGGGCGAAATGAAGCAGCGGTGTAATCGTAAGATTGCGAAACGTTATGCGCAATCTGACGATTGCGGCTCTGCCGCCGGAGTACCGGCTAAATGATAGACAACCTAAATAATCCTCAACAACGCATCGTACATTTCATTGGAAGTCGTCATCACCTTCGCATTCGCACGATACTGCGCAGAGGCTAAAATCATGTTAATGATCTCCGCTCCCATGTCCGTATTCGATAGTTCCAAAGCATGACTCTTAATGACTCCCACTCCGCCGCTACTGCTCCCAGGAATGTTAATCATCGGATCACCAGAGTTCATACTCTGCAAAAATAAACTGTCGCCCGACTTGTACAACCCCTCCTGATTGCGAAACGTCGCCAACGGAATCTGCCCCAACGGACGCTCCACACCACTCGTAAAACGTCCCATTATGACACCATCCGGCATGATCGTAAAGTCATACAACGTACCCGCCCCAGCACCATCTTGATACGTCTGACGAATGTTCGGAGCATTCGTCGCCAATGCCATCAACGCACCAATGTCCATCTCAAACTCAAAATCCAAAGGCGTTACCGACGCAACCTGCGTCCGCTCAATCGAAACCGTCGTACTCGAAGCATCAATCAACCGACCATGCTGGTCAAACCGAAGTAGACCAGTTCCAGAGGCAATCGCCGAACCATCGACCGGTTGATTCTCCGAAGAATCGGCAAACCAACGGTATATCGTTTCGGTGTTCGTCTTAGATTCCAACACAAACGTCATCTGTACCGTTACCGGCGAGCCGAGCGAGTCGAAGACCTGCAATTCTGTTTTCACACTCGAACCGAGCGCATCCTGTCGATTGCTAGGGTCTTGTCCCCAGCCGAGATCAATCAACCGTGTCTGTCCTGATGCCGTCCGCAACTGCATGTCATTAGACTCGAATGCCACCGCGTTAGCCGTTCCTGAATTGCTGAGCAGATAAATCGAACCGTCAATCACTGCCGCACCGGGAGAACCGCCGTTGATGGTACTACCGAGTGCACCTTGATCCAACGGCACGCCGTCCGCCGCACTGCGGATTCCAAACGCCTCGTTCAAAAAGCGCAGATACTCACCGACGGTCGTGTTCTCCGTGATTTCCAACGTTGCCGGTCGAAGTTCCTGCGTCCCCTTTTGCGGAGTCAACGTGAGTGTGCCGGACTCGAATACTTGCACGAATTGACCATTGACAAACCGACCGACATCGACGAGCAACGTGCCTTGATTGATAAGCACATGTCCCTGACCGGCAGGATTCACCTCCGGTTGCTGCATCAACAGTGCGTCGGAGAATCGGTCGATGAGCGTTGCCGACGGATCCATATTGTTAATCTCACCCACGAGATGAATCTCCGTCGGATCGAACCCTGAACTGCGATAGACTTTGCGTCCAATCCAACCGTCGGGATTGTTGGGATCCGCCGTCGGTAGATTGGACAGTAACACTTGCCCGTTGTTGATGTTGTAAGGATCACCCATAGCGACCGGTCGGCTTTCATTGCCGAAAGCATCGACGTAGGTAACGTAATACTGATAACTGTATTGATGACTTTCGCCGAGTCGGCTCTGGTTGAGTCTTCGTGTTTCGTCAATCGTACCGGTATCGGTGTAAGTTGTTCCTCCCGTTAAATCAGTAACATAGTAAAACTCCGGCGTTTGTGCGGGATTGCCGGTATCGACGGCACGATACACTCGCAGAGCGTTATACTCCGGCGGAATGACAGGCAGACCGGTGAGCGATACGGCGTTTTCTCCGCTTTGCACGGTCGCTGCTATCGGTGCGGAGAAGTCGGACTCGACCCCATTGGCATCGACGAAGACGAATCGGTAGAGATAGTCTCCTTCTGTCATCGTTCCTCCGGTTGTTCCGCTGGCTTGCGCCGGGTCTTCGCCGAAGGGGCGCGGCAACTGCGTGATGGAAACAGGGGCTTCAACGACGGGTGCCGACTTGGACAGGTCTGTCATCGGCGGCGTTTGAATGACATGTCCTTGTGTAGCGTTATCGCCGACGGCATCGAGAATCCCTTCGATGGTAACGACATTCGTTTGTTCGGCAATGTGCATTTCGCCGAGCGGGATTCGCAAGTTAGTGAGAGTGCCGTATTGGATTTGGAATTGGTCGTTGATGCCGTATCCCATCACGTACAGACCGGTATTGGTGGTGAGATAGAGATCGCGGTTGATATCGAGTGCGCCATTTCGGGTGTAGTAATTGAGGTTAGGATTTCCCGCCTGCTGTACGATGAGGAATCCATTGCCGTTGATAGCGATGTCTCGGTTGGTCATTCCTTCTTTGAATCCTCCTTGGGCGAAGTTGGTGCTGACACCTGCGAGGCTTACGCCCATTCCGATTTGGACGGGATTTGTACCGGCGGAGTATCCCATACCGGGTGCGGAGCCGAGTCGATAGGTATAGGAGAGGAAGTCGGCGAAGTCAGCCCGCTCGTATTTGTAGCCGATGGTATTGGCGTTGGCGAGGTTGTTACCTGCGACGTTGATTGTTTTTTCTGACGCTTTCATCCCGGTGCTGGCGGTATGAATAGCGGATTTGAGTCCGAGTCCCATTGTTTTATGCGGATGGAAAGAACCGTTACCGGAGTCATCGGCAGAAACAAGAGGTGCAATCGGCTTTAATCGCACAAGCGGTGCAGTTTGCGCAGATTGCCTAGATTATCCCACCGACAATTCTGCATGCGAAGCAAGAAAGCGTCCGCCGAGTCCTAATATGACGATTGCCGCCCCGGAAGTACATATCCAAGAGCCGAGCGGTAAATCCCCCTCCCAACCGCGAGAGAAAACCAACACGCCAAAAACGGCTCCGATAATTCCTAATGCCATCAGGCAAACATTGAGCGTTTCCAAGATTCTTCCTTGAGGGACATTCAGACACTGTGCAATGAGTGCGGGGACTCGCCTTTTCTTTTCAGCCCTTTGATTTCCCCGAAAGATGTCATTTGGCGACGGTTCAGTGCATTCTCGGGAAGGTTGCAAATCTGTCAGCATATTGTTTATGTTCTCTATCTTGTCCATGACCGCCTCGAGCGAAACGACTTCTGTTTCGTAAAATGGAGTCGGTGCAACTTCTTGCATTTCAATTTTTGTTTGCAAAGGAGGACTGTCGAAAAACGTTTCCACTGACGATTCAGATGTTTGCAGGCGCGAATCTAACGTCCGGCGAAGAAGTTTCAGTTCCTCCAACGGATCGAACAGTTTCGCCGGAAGTCCCGGCTGCTGGGTCAGCAATTCAAAGTAAGACTCCTCCATGTGTCGCTCATCGGCAAAACGTTGGGGGAAAATTTAATGTTTTGCTCTTTTAGCCGATATTCCGTTCTATTTTGAGAGTAGCATCCCGTTGACGTTTGCTTCCAAACAAACTGCGATCGTTGTCTTGACAATCCCTCGCTTTTTCCCGATAATCCCTCCACGTTCAGTACGTTGCACATTCACAACGAAGAGTCCCCCCCTTATGCAAGCCATCGTTTATCACGCTCCCGGCGATATCCGGGTAGAAGAGATTCCCAAGCCTGAATGCGGGCAAGGCGAATTATTGGTACGCATCGATGCGTGCGCCGTTTGCGGTACAGATTTGAAAAGCCGACAACACGGCAATCCCCGTATCAAAGCACCGCTCGTTATGGGACACGAATTCACCGGTATCATCGAAACCGTGTCGCCCGATGCCGTCGGCAATTTTCTGCCCGGCGACCGTGTCGTGATGGCAACGAGCATCGCCTGCGGACAGTGTTTTTACTGTCGCCGCGGATGGCGTAACCTGTGCGAAAGTCTTGCTCCGATGGGATTTACCTACCCCGGCGGAATGGCAGAGTACGTCGCCATTCCCGCTCTTGCATTGGAAGGAGGACACGTCATCAAGGTTCCGCCTCACGTTGAAGCAAAATGTGCGGCACTGGCGGAGCCGGTCAGTTGTGCCGTCAACAGTGTTCGGAAGTGCGGCGTACAACAAGGGGACACGGTGCTGGTTATGGGGGCAGGTCCGCTGGGATTGCTCAACGCACTCGTCGCCCGCGCTGCCGGAGCGCAGACTATCTTTCTGTCTGAACCTAATCCTTTGCGGCGAGAGCAGGCGGAGCAGTTCGATCTCGACCGCATTCTTAATCCCGAAGTAGAGGACTTGTCCAAAATCGTGCGCAGTGCCACCGGCGGCAGAGGAGCGGATGTCGTCATCGTCGCGGCACCTGCCATTCCGCCGCAGGAGCAGGCTCTTTCGTTAGTTCGTCGGCATGGTACGGTCAATCTTTTTGCTTCGCTTCCTGTCGGAAAGAGTATGCTCTCCATCGACAGCCGGCTGCTCCACTACGGCGAAATCCGGTTGCTCGGCAGCAGTGATTCTACCCCGGAGCATGTGAGCGAGGCGGTGGCGATGATTGCCGAAAAGCGAATTCCAGCCGAAAAAATTGCGTCGCATTGTCTTCCGCTCGCTAAAATTGAAGATGCTTTTGAATTGATGAAAAACGGTTCGGCACTGCGTGTTGTGTTGCTTTGTCCTTGACGGTGGATTACATTTGCAGACGAGGCGAATAGGAGTTTTGAAGTTCCCTGACTACTGGTGCGCCCGGCTTGGTACTGGCTTTTGAAATAGGCTTGTTTTTCTTGAAAAACCAGCATCAAATTAACCAAACATCAACCCGGATGTACCACTACCTTAAGGTTATTTTTCGGAAGATGTTGACTGGTGTATAATTAGCGACATGAATGAGTATATTTACCTTAAATTTCCGAACGGCACTAGATGTCGTGCCAGCGTTATCGGTCTGCTTCAACACGGATGGGTTGAATTGTATTCACCAGACGGGGCATACGAAGGGATTGGGATTCCAAGCAGCTCTTTTCACCAAATACCGAGCAGCTTTTCTGGAGCGGCAATGTCTTCAACAGATTTCGGACATCGTTAAAGAATGTTGTCCTAAGTCTAAAAGTGTCATCAGTCTAAAAGTGTCATCGACTATTACGATACCCACGAGACTTCCGAACCCGGCAAAGATGCCCGCACCTTCGATTGGAAACTTTTGGATTATCTGAAACAAACGGATTGGATTATTGACTTGAATCCTCGTCCGTTGATGGGGCTCTTCGGTTCATTCGCAGGGGCATTGAGTATCCGTAACTTGTTGCACGATAACAACTTACAAAGGCGTGTCAAAATCTGTGTTTGACACAGCGGAAACTTGTTAACGGACTGGCGAATCAAGGCGATTGACGCAATGCCCCCTTGTCCAACGGGAAGTTTTATGGTACAGTGGGGCTTCTGGTCGTAGGTTGCCCCCCTTCAGTACAAGGAAAAATCAAATGATGTTACGCAAAGTTTGTTTGCCGTTCGTGGTTGTACTGTTGCCCGGTTCCGCTTTGCCGGAAACAATCTCGGAAATACCAGAAATCTTGGAAGTTCCAGAACACGAGATGCCGGGTGCGCCGATGGCATCACATAGTTGTTGGAAGATTGTCCAGAACGCGCGCATGACATTCATACGAAGAGACTCAGATGTGGAGGAAGTCAGTTCTGGCTCCTTAGAATCTTTGGAATCTCCTGACACTGGCTACGTTAAATTTGAAAATTGTGATGGTTGTCCAGAAAATACCCCTAGTTGGCAATCATTCTCCGCTACACTGATTGTACCTTATTCGAATGTACAATCATAGGTCTCATCGGAGGTATATTATGAAGAAAAGGAAAGTATTTTTTGTGTGTTCCTCGGCAACGTTTTTACTCCCGATGCTCATTTGCTGCATAGCGTTAGCCCAATTTGTCAGTCTTGACGGTGACGCTTATCGCCGGGCAATGCGTGCAGACCCAGTGGGAGTTGTGCTTATAGCACGCCACGAGGCAAATGAAAATTTCCGCAAACTGGAAAACCCTTCGCCCGATGCAATATTGGCGCATCGGCAAAAATGGGTAAATCGTCTTTAAGAGATAATAGCCGAAAACCCCCAGAGTCGTTTTGTGACAGATGTGCAGTTGGAATTGCGAGAGTTGTACGACGAATTAAACGAATTGGACAAGTTGCAAACTCTTGTGCAGGAATTTATTGTAATGGCGGACTCGCATCCAGAAACAGAGTACCTTTGGTATTACGAATTAGGAACCATCATCCAGCGGAAATATCAAGATACCCAGAATGAAAACGATCTTCAAAAATCACAGGAGGCATTTGAACGTGCTAATGAACTCTTTATTTCATTTTCACCGGAGACGCAAAAGCACCTCAATCGCTTATTATTTCCGGGGATGCATGATGACATTCCAGAGCAGTTAGATCCTATTCAGGAAGCGTTTGCGGCGTATTATGCAGCAGCAGATGAGGTTCGAGCAAATCCTTCGCCCGATTCAGCACTTGCACACATGCAGGAATGGCGAGACCGTTTTGAAAAAATCATAGCCGAGAACCCGCAGAGCGAATTCGTTGCTGGAGCGAAACGGATGCTGTTGGGATTGTACAACGGTTTTGAAGAGTATGACAAGTCGCAGGCGTTACTCCGAGAAATGATTTCCGAGACGAGTATGCTGGAGGAGAGAATTTATTTTCTCAATCAATTAGGAACGGTCAGTAGAAGGAGATACCGGACTACCCAGTATGAAAATGATATTCAAGAATCACGAGGGGCTTTTGAACAGGCGAATGAACTCTTTCTGTCGTTACCGCCGGAAAGACGGGACGGTCGCCTTGGTGGTATGCAAATAATCAATTTAGGTACGGCAGCCGGGACTGCAAGTGATGCTGGAGACCACGAAAGAGCAGCAACGTTGACTCGCTCTGCACGTAAACTGTTTCAATCATCGTCTGAAAGTACCCAGCAGTATGTAGCATCTACGTATGGACTGGAGTCTATTACTAATCAGGAGATGCATCGATGGATATATGTTAAGAAAGAGGCGAATGCCCTTGAATGCTTGGCGATACTTTCTAATTTACCTTCTTATCGTTGGGCACCTTCGTACTATGCTCTCAAATATGCTACTTCGTGGTACAAAGACGATTCGGACGGCTTTCAAAATTTTGTTGCGAATTGGCTGACCGAAAATCCTTTTGACGACCGAACGCCCATCCTTATGACTTACCTTGGATCTTCATATTTTGACGATGGGCTATACGATAAAGCTTTGCCGATTTATGAGAACTTACGTGATAATCACCGAGCCGACTTTCAAAGACTGGAGCCGGCAACTTTTGAAAAAGGAAGGGGCGGATATTACGAGTGGATTCTGTTCAATTTAGCCAAAATTTATAGGCAGCAGGGAGACGCTGGTAGGACTGAAAGTGTAAGGACGGAATTGACCGCCTTATTGCCGGAGTCTCCGCTCGTGAAGTTCCTATACGGCAATGAATCTTCGGAGGAAACGTGGACGTTGCCAGAGCGGACACGGCTTACGCCTTTAAGGATTACTCTCCTTGTCGTCGGCATTGTGATGATTTTATTGGGACTATACCTCGCCTGTATGAGGGAAAAGAAACAAGTAGTATGACTCGGAAATGATTATACCGGTCATTGTGGAGTATGCGGTAGTTTCTCCTGAAGATGCCGTGCAATGGCGGAGTATTTCTGGCGTTCCCCCTATACTATTTTTCTCCAATTTTCTGTTAGAATCACGGGATAAATCATCGACACCGAATTCCTTAAAACCACCATGAATTTCAACGCCGACGAAATCGCTTCCGTCATTCAGAAAGCCTCTTGATACAAAAGATAACGGAACAATACGAAAAGAAAGTTGATGTCCGGGAAGGAGACGAGGCAAAAACGACCGGAAAACGGCTCTCCGTTCCCGTTGGCGAAGCGGCACTCGGACGAGTCCTCGACCCGCTCGGAAATCCCCTCGACGGAAAAGGTCCCATTGTAACGAACACCTTCCGCGAAGTCGAAAGTCATACGCCGAAATCAAGAATCAAGAAATCAAGGCGATTGACGCAATGCCCCCTTGCCCAACGGGAATGTTCATGATACAACGGGCATTCTGGTCGTAGGTTGCCCCCTTTCAATACAAGGAAAAATCAAATGATGTTACGAAAAATTCAATTGCTGTTCGTGATTGCTCTGGTTGTGTTGTCGTTTGGGGCGTTGTCTGGTTCAGTGTTGGCGCAAGGCACGCGGGTTCCACGCGCTGAATGTCCGACGAGCGTTGTGGTTTTATTAGGTCTAGGAGTGTGTGATAAAGTTTATCCGTGGAACCAGATATGTTTTCGGAGTGATTCGGCAATAGAACGAACTAATCGCGGAGATTTCAAGGACGTGTGGGGAGAGAATTTTGTTGCCGAAAATTGTGATGGGTGTCCAGAAGACAAACCTAGTCCGAAAGATGATAGAAAAAATCTTAAAGTTGAGTACACCGAAGTTGTCACGGTAACGCTTGCCGATAGTACCATGAGAGGCGCAGAATTTGTGAAGTCCATTCTTGAATATAGTATTGGTCATCATGATGCGAGAGAATTAAAAGAGTCCTTCTATTGTGGGGATCGAGCATTACCGGGGTGTAAAAGTCTGCCATTTCATGCTATAGCATATGCTACGGAAGGTATTGTAAAAGAGATGAAGCACAGATATAGGTGGGAAATAACAGTTAGCCATGTTCCCAAGCATGGACCTGATTTTAATGATATTAGACAGAGGGCTGTGTACACTTTTTTGTACCATATATGGGGTTGTTCTTACTGCGGAAAACGACCTTCTTATCACCCATATACTATCCACAGAACGGCTCCCACAACAACTTCAACGGTAACGGGTTCCACATATCACTCATTCCGTGGTTGCGTGCGAGGATATATGGAAGATTGCCCTTGACTTAGAAACACACCAAGATATTTAATTATATTAAATTGATGCTTACCGCTATTTCAGGAGAGTACACTATGAGCAAGATAAAAATACTTGGTTTGTTTGTTGCGGCTGTGTTTTTTTTGTCAGTAGCAATGCTACTTTCTGGCGTTACAATTTGGTCTGGCGATGATCCAATGCAGGTACTGCTTAATGACCCCGTAGCGGCTGAACTTATGGCGTATGTGGAGGCGGCAGATGAGGTTCGGGAAAACCCTTCGCCCACCGCAAAACTAGCACATTATCAGGAATGGAAAGAACGTTTCCAAAAAGTAATAGCAGATAATCCTCGGAGTCAATTCGTTGGGGACGCAAAAGACCATTTACTGAGTTTATACAACGGATTAGGAGAATATGACAAATCGCAGACAATGTTACAGGTAATGATTTCGGAAACACGTGATCCAAGAAAGAAGTTACAATTGCAGAACGAATTAGGGACAATTAGCCGGGTACGACATCGTGATAGTCAAAATCAGAGTGATATTCAAAAGGCACAGGAGGCGTTTGCGCAGGCAAATGAAATTTTTCTTTCGCTGTCGTCAGAGGAGCGGGATGATAGAATTGTCGGCATGCAGGTGGTCAACCTGTATACGGCTGCTATGGCAGCGAGAGAGGCAAATGACCATGCAAGATCAGTAACGTTGTTTCGTTCTGCTCGTGAACTGTTTCTGTCATCAACAAAAATCGGCGAGTACGCTACATCGATGGGATATAGTCTGGAACCTATAGCAAATCAGGAAATGGTTCAGTGGATACGGGTCAAGGAAGAGACGAATGCTCTTGAATGTTTGAAGGTATTATCTGAATTACCTTCCCCACGGTGGTCTCCGTCGCATTATGCTTTGAATTATGCTACCTTGTGGTATGTAAACGACACCAAAGGCTTCCAAGGTTTCGTATCGAAATGGTTGAGCGAAAATGCTTTCGACGATGAAACGCCCATTCTCATGGCACGTCTCGGCTTTTCATACTTTGATGATGGACTCTATGATAAGGCACTTCCGATTTATGAAACTCTTCGTGATAAACACCGGGAAGATTTCCAAAAACTTGAACCAAAGGCATTTCAACAAGGTAACGACGGTCATTATGAGAGAGTTCTATTCGATTTGGCAAAGATTTATGCACAACGTGGGGACGTAAGTAAGGCGGCAAACACAAAGACCGAATTGACCACTTTATTACCCCAATCTTCCCTTGCAGAAATTCTAACGGGTAGTGTCTTTTCTTCAGAGGAGACATGGACATTGCCGGAACGTCCTCGTTACTTGGCATTAAGGATTTCTCTCGCGGTTGTTGGACTTGCCTTGATTTTATTGGCACTCTATCTCCTTTGGACTAGAGAAAAGGAATAAGGATATGACTTCCAAAATAAAGATTCTCATGATATGCGTGCTCAGTGTATTGGGGCTTGTTTTGTTGTTCGTTGCATTTGCTCCTTACCCGTCAGAGAGCAATACTACGATGACGCAAGATATTGCAGTGTTACCAAAACAACGTTCCAGTATCCGTTTCAGTGAGCAGACAGTGCATCTTGAATCTGTTGATTCTGGCGATACTGCAAGCGGTCATGTAGTTGTAGAGAACATAGGAAGCAAAACAATCACCGACGTTGCCGTAAAAGCAGGTTGCACATGCAGCGGCATCGAACTCTCTAATACCATCATACTGCCGGGAGAGTCTATTAGGATTGATTTCTCCATTGATACAAGAGGCAAGTATGAAGATTTTACAGATAATTATCTCGTTACCTATTCTGAAGATGAGAAGAACTTGTTTGACGTGTTTTACGCTACAGTACCGATACTTGCTCCCGGTAAGTTGGTAGCGGAACCGGCATCGTTACAATTCAACAGAGCAAGAGTAGGCGAGTCTTTTTCCAGAGTCGTAGAATTGCGGGCAAAAGACTTGCCTGAAAATGAAACAGTGGAGATTGTCCAGTTTTCCACTCCCGACTGGATTTCGGTTAACCTTGAAAAGAAAGAGGCTTATTGGGAGTTGACGTTGACTGGCGATTTTCCTAATCAGTCGGGCCGCTATGTCGAATTTGTGCGGATAAAGTCGAATTCGGAGCGATACTCGGAAATGATTATACCGGCCATTGTGGAGTATGCGGTAGTTTCTCCTGAAGATGCCGTGCAATGGCGGAGTATTTCTGGCGTTCCCCCCATACTATTTTTCTCCAATTTTCTGTTAGAATCTCCAATTTTCTGTTAGAATCAAGGAAACAGGTCATCGACACAGAATTCCTTAAAACCACCATGAAGTTCAACGCCGACGAAATCGCTTCCGTCATTCAGAAAGAGAGCAAATCAATACGAAAAGAAAATTGATGTCTGGGAAGGAGACGAAGCAAAAACGACCGGAAAACTGCTCTCCGTGCCCGTCGGCGAAGCCGTACTCGGACGAGTCCTCGACCCGCTCGGTAATGTTCGTGTTCCCATTGCTTGACTTCTCCACCTCCGTGTGCTAGAATACTGTAGTAACTCGTTCCCCTTTCCATCGAGTGAAAGCCATGTCGAAGAAAATCGCCCTTAATCTGTTCAATGCTGTAATCGCCACCGTTATGGCTTGCGTGGTGTTGCTGTTCTCGATTACGTAAAATGTACTGGCAAACAGCAATGTTACGCCCACGCCAGCGGTTGTGTGGTGCGAAAATTGCACTAAAAAAGTCAATTTGACAGGCGTAGTAACAGTTACGGTGAGTCCTGATAGCCAAACGGTTAAAACAGGGGGACCGGCAAGGTAGATGAAATAGGAATCAGTACAGCACGATACACTGTTACAGCCGAGAGCGAAGCAAAAATGGAGCCACCCTACTGCTGTGGAGAAATAAAGATCGTTGAGAAGCTGAATTCTTGGAAATTTCCTGCCCCTCCTGTGTCTGCTCCAACGGTTATTCTCTCGGGAGGCGGCTCAAGTCGAACAGCAATAGTCTATTCTTCGGATGAGGCAGAATGGGAAATTACTTTTAATACGGAGGTTACATATATCCTTCAGAACGTCGCTGGGGATGATTTGCTAGACAAGCAAGGTAAAGTGCAAGAAATAACATTTCCCGGTTCGGTAACGTGCAATTTTAAGGCAACGAATTCTACTACCGATATTAGCCTGCCAGTAAAAGTCGGAGTAACTCCGCCCTACCAAACGGTAAAGGTACTTGATGGCAATTTACAACTAGGCCTTAACCCGGCGAGTTTTTTTTATTTTTTTGACAAGAGTCTTCCCTGCCCCTTGCATTTCAACTTGGATCGCCGAAAATGATTTCTCCAAAAACCGACAAGAACAGCATTTCAGATGGCTAAAAATATAACAAAACAACTCGAACAATACAAGAAGACCGTCATACATCGTACAGACCGTACACAAGCACCATTCGGACAGACACAACTCTCAAACGCCCCCATACGATTCGAAGCCGCAGAAAAAACACAAGCCGTAACACACGCAGGAATCGCTCTTATACATCAAATCGCCATTCAATCCAAACTCGTCGACGCTCTTAATAGCGTGCCAGTATTAAAACTCAAACTACCTTATCACGAATCCGATCACATATTAAACATCATTTACAACTTTCTCTGCGGTGGGACCGCATTGGAACATATCGAATATCGAAGACAAGATCCCATCTACCTCAACATGCACGGCACCCATTCCATTCCCGATCCCACTACCGCCGCCGATTACTGCCGAAGATACACAGAAGAACAAATCGACCAACTACAAGATGCTATTAACAACGTACGTCTAAACATCTGGCAACACCAACCTAAATCATTCTTTGAAGAAGCCGTCGTCGATCTCGACGGCACACTTGCACCTACTACTGGAGAATGCAAGCAAGGAATGGACATATCCTATAATGGACAATGGGGATATCATCCCTTGATAGTTTCACTTGCTAATACAAAAGAAATACTATTTGTCAAGAATCGCTCCGGCAATCGTCCGAGTCATGAAGATGCTCATATCTATATTGATAAGAGTATTATATTGTTACAGAAAGCAGGTTTCGCTAAGATTCGTTTTCGTGGTGATACAGACTTTACACAAACGAAACATCTTGATCGCTGGGACGAAGCTGGCGTGTTCTTTGTGTTCGGCATGGATGCAAGATCGAATCTGATAGACATCGCGGAGAGTCTTGAAAACACGGAGTGGGAGCGTCTTGTTCGTCCGCCGAAGTACGAAGTAAAAACAAGACCGCTGGGCAAGCGTGAAAATGTGAAAGAACCGATTGTGATCGCACGCGGCTATCGCAATCGTATTTTAGATCATGAAGATATAGCAGAAGTATCTTATCGTCCGACAGCATGCAAGAGAAGTTATCGTTTAGTGATACTACGTAAAACGATAACAGTAAAAGAAGGCGACAATCTTTTGATACCGGAAATACGTTACTACTTTTACTTGACGAATGATTGTGATAGTAGTCCCTCTGATATAGTATTCGATTCGAATGCTCGTTGTAATCAAGAGAACTTGATAGGTCAGTTGAAGAGTGATCTACAAGCTTTATCTATGCCTCTTAACACGTTGGAGTCGAATTGGGTGTATCTTCTATGTGGCTGTTTAGCCTTATCATTGAAGTCTTGGTTGGCGTTACAGCTTGGTTGTACTTGTTGTCATAGTGAAGAGGTTCGGCGTAGGGATCGTTTGTTGTCTATGGAGTTTCGTACATTTTTGCAGGCGCTGATTCATTTGCCTGCTCAGATTGTACGTAGTGGTGGTCAGCGTATTGTTCGTTTGTTGGGTTTGAATGGTTGGTCGGAGACATTTTTTCGATTGGCGGATTTAGTACGTCCGGTGTTGTATAGTCGTCGTGAGTGAGTAGTGTAAGGGGAGCCGGAATATGTATGTTCTGGTATTGCGTTAACATCTAACCAAGGGGAAACACTATTATATGGATTACATCTACAATTGGAGTGAGCGGAGTCATCATAGGATGTCGTGTTCGTTGTTGCGCACTGAGCGTTCTGCTGCTCCAATGCCAAAAAATAAATCCGACTCGCCGGTTTAAGGACTAGGTGTCAATGTTGTGATGTATGACATAGCGGCAAATTGTGATCCAAGTCCGCTAGAAAATGATGAGGCAAAGGCTGTCAATCCGATATGGGAATTTTTGGTGAAGGAAACTATTCCCATCTCTCCGCCGGGGAATATCCATGTCCCTATAGTGTCTTCATTTTTTGGCACTGGCAACACCAGGCAGGTAGGAATTTCATCGCCAAACGCAGGCACATGGAAAATTGAATTTGAAGCAGCGGTGACTTATGATGTCTGGGATAAGGTGAATGATGAATTGATGGAAGGGGAAAAATTCGGTCCCTTCAAGGGAACCGCATCGTGTACATTCAAGGCAACAGATGGGGGATTCAGAATCATACTTATCCCTGATGACGATTGCAAAGAAACGCCAGACAACAAACGAAGCGTTACGCGATTCGGGATCGGCGAAACGGGAAAAATAAAAGTGGAACCGATTGAACCGAATACAACCGTAACAGTTATGCAGGTTGCCTGTCAGGACGAGGATATCTGTATAGCCGCAAAGGAGGATAGTGGAGGAAATTTTACATTCCGACAGAAGCCGGGAAGTGCAACGATTGCCGTTTTGGCGATAGCTGGTGGTATTGACACTGTTGAAACTTATGACGTAACGGCAATTGTGCCGACGGGTATGTTTGCCATAGATAAGGAAAATTGGAGAGATGGACAAGATGATGAAACAGATGAAGATAAAGAAAAGAGAAACGAGATAGGCGACAGGAGCAATATCTCTGGTGTCGGATCGGGTATGCGTATTACGATGCGTTTTGAACCCAAAGATGTCTCTTTTGCCAATTCAGTATTAGGAGAAGGGAAGACCACTGGCAAATATACAAAGAATGTAGCACCCCTCCCACAAGAGGTAACGCACCCCGCCAATATTTGGAAACTGGGACCAGGAGACGTTGAAAAAGGATCACTTCTATCCACATATGATAGGGGCATTAATCACACAAAACCGTTAGATTTTCCAGACACATCCTATACTTGGAATATTCCTTTCGGGTACTATGAAAAAAGAGTTACTTCCGCAGGACCTACCGAGATTATGAACAATCCTCAAATCCCTACGTTTGATGGAAAAGGGGGATGCAGTATCACAAAATTTGGGATGAGTGCTACGCGAGTTCCCAAAAACCTTGCTAATTTTCTGGATGCTCTTGATATACATTCACTTAACCACCTGTATTATGTGGATGGATGGAAATACATAGATTAGAGATACGAGGTAGTTTTATAACCACATTTTGCCCATTTTGACTCTGGAAATTTCAGTCTGAAAAAGGCGGAAAACGAGTTATGAAACAACTTGACACTTTTTACAGGAGAATACCCATGAGATATTATATCACATTCATTATGTACCTTGTGTTTTTTCAAGGCAACGTAAACGCACAACTTGCTCCTTCTGATCCGGTAGAGTGGGGCGAACAATACAGAATCATCAAGGAACATACACGCATGTTAAATCGCATGATCAATAGCAACGTGCTTAATAATGAAACCGTTCCCTTTGAAATAATTCTACCGGAGATAAGAAAGGTAGAAGACATTACAAAGAATCACCCTATTTTGTATCTGGAATCCATGGAGTGGATTACGGGGCAATTACAAAATCGTAGTGAAGAAAAGAATGTCGTTTTGGCAGCAAAAGAAATCGTAGCCAGGGCACCCTTTTTACCTTTGGAAAAGGAAAAGTATAACTTGGCGGAGTACACCAACGGTCTCTCCTACCAATTTCAAATGCTTCTACAGCCTTATTTTTTCCCCAGCAGAACGTCAGAAATCATCGGTTTCGACCCGGAATTACGGCGAAAAAATGCAAATAGATTGTTGGAACTTTATCAACTCATATTAAGTCAAATAGAAGAAGATTATGATCCCCTTGCCCCTGGGAACATTCCGCAATTTAAGGGATTCATACCACCTGATTCGCACCGTGGTCATGTTATCAGCGGAATGGATTATAGCAACGTCGATGACGAGGCGACCCGCGAAGCCTATAAGAAATATATGGAAGAATTATGGGTAAAATACCATAAAGGCGAGGCATATAACGTGGTGAAGGACGTGCGGAAGCATGGTTCACAAGGCGTAGCGCATTATCTGATCGATGCCTACTCACTTTTACCTTACCGCACATCGGAATTAGAACAGTTGTTAACAGATAGAAAATTTGATTCTGAACTGTCCAAGATGATTCTGGATAAAGTACGTAGAGCGGAGCAGGGACTTCCCGAAGAGGAAACGAATGAGTCACCGAAGTTGCCGCCGGAACTCTCCCCAGAGCAACAAGCGGCACAACAGAAGATTATAGAACTCTTTGAACAGCATTTTGAAGCGGAGAGAACTGGCGGTGTTTCTCCTTTCCCAGTGCATGTCAAACGTGATCCTAATGAAGGAAAAAGAACCAACGTTACTATTACAACGATCACGAAATCTAAAGAAGACCTCAGAGAACCTTATGTACCTTATCCCCTGCCGAAACCGTCCCAGCGTTGGAAAATCGTGCTGTTAGTGAACGGTGCGATCTTTTGTGCGATTTTTGCGTTGTACTTTTATCTTCGCTGGCGAAACGCGTAAAGAACTACCCCTATACTATTTTTTCTCCAAATTTCTGTTAGAATCGGGGAAATAAGTCATCGACACAGAATTCCTTAAAACCGCTATGAAGTTCAACGCCGACGAAATCGCTTCCGTCATTCAGAAAGAAATCGAACAATACGAAAAGAAAATTGATGTCCGAGAAATCGGACGAGTCCTCGAAGTCGGAGACGGAATCGCCCGAATCTA
>Ga0099364_10005548_pt1 | contig 18673 bp, 20 predicted proteins | sample TergutTh196P3_FD_73070 | JGI IMG/M metagenome (GOLD analysis project Ga0099364, IMG submission 73070) | Microcerotermes parvus P3 segment gut microbial communities from Pointe-Noire, Republic of the Congo - Th196 P3 | ecosystem: Host-associated > Arthropoda: Insects > Digestive system > Gut ...
TGCTTTCGACCAAATTCGCGCTTCGGTTAATCTCACCATTGCGGCGTTATTAATAGCGTTTGCTACATCGTTAAGGCTTCCGTTATCAACAACATACGTAACGTTCATGGTGGCTATGGCTACCTCGTTGAGCGACAGGGCTTGGGGGCGCGAAAGCGCAGTATATCGCATCACGGGCGTATTGACGGTGGTTTCAGGGTGGTTTGTTACGGGTATAGTCGCTATATCGGCAGGCGCAATAGTGGCGTTGTTGCTGATGTGGGGAGGGAAATTTGCAATGTTCCCGCTATTGTTGTTATGCGCCTTCTCGCTCATACAGTCGGCAAAACTGCATAAAAAACGCGAAGAAAAATATCAGCAGGAAGTACAGGAACACGAACTTGAGAAAAGTTCTCTGATACAGGAATGTAACGACGGTATTTGCAGCGTATTTGAGAAAATGAGCCGCATTTACAGTCAAACATTGAAAGGACTTGCGATTGAAGACCGCAAAAAGTTGAAAAAACTTTACAAGGAAGCATCGGAACTGTACCAGAAAGAAAAGGAACGAAGGCTGTACGAGATGCTGCCCACGCTGAATAAATTGCATGAAGACGCCGTAGATACGGGGCATTATTACGTGCAGGTGAACGATTATCTGTACGAAGTTTCCAAATCGTTGATGGCTATAACCAAGGGCAGTTTTGAATATATAGACAACAATCACGAAGGCTTGAGTAACAAACAGTTAGAAGGCTTGGAAGACATCGAAAGGGCTGTTACAGAGGTATATGCAAACATTGTTGATATGTTGCGCACTTCTAATTTCGCCAATTTTGAAAATACTTTGGCAAAACGCGACGATATTTTCGACCTTTTCGTTGAAAACATCAAATCGCAGATCAAGCGCGTGAAGAGCAAGGAAAGCAGTACGCGCAACAGTATGCTGTTTTTGGACATCGTGAGCGAAACCAAAACGATGATGCTGCAAGCGCGAAACATGATGAGAGCGCAAAGGTTGTTTCTGGGATAAAAAAATCAAATTACGCAAAAATGCGTAACGCAAAAATGCGTAACGCAAAAATGCGTAACGCAAAAATGCGTAACGCTTTTTTGCGTAATATAAAAATATTGATTACTTTTGCCGAAAATTTATTTCAATGATTGTATGATGAAACCCTTTTTATACGGAACAATAGTAGGCTCGGACAATTTTTACGACCGAAAGAAAGAATGTACCCGCATTTCTGCCACGCTTTCCGGCGGCAATAACATCGTTCTTTATGCGCCGAGACGTTTTGGCAAAACGTCAATGATTTTCAAGATTATAGAGCAGATGGAAGAGGCAGGCTTTATCTGCATATACTTTGATATGATGCCTGTTTTTTCGCCTGAATCGTTTGTCAGGCTTTATACAAAGGCGCTATCGGCAAAACAGTCGAATTTGGACAAATTTGCCAAGACTTTTACGTCAATAATCAAAAGTATTCGTCCTGTTATAAGTTTCGGACAAGACGGAAAACCCGAATTATCAGTTGATTTGGCAAATACGGTAGTTGATGAAACAGTAATTTCGCAACTTTTGGATATGCCCGAACTGATAGCGGGAAAAGACAAACGCGCAATAGTGTTTTTTGATGAATTTCAAGAAGTTAAAAAGATGGAAAACATCAATTTCGAGGCATTGTTGAGAAGCAAGGTGCAGCAACAAAAAAGAACAAATTATCTGTTTTTTGGCAGCAAAACACATTTGCTAAAAGAGATGTTTAACAACAAGAAGAAAGCGTTCTACAATTCTGCATCACAAATGACTATTGGACATTTGCCCGAACGCGATACAATAGAATTTTTACAAACGAAATTTTCATTGTCAAAAATTAGCATTGATAAGGAAACTGCAAAATATCTTATCGAAGTTGCCGCCGATATTCCGCACTATATACAGTTTTTGGCTTCGGAAGTGTGGCAAAACACAGTTAATAGCGAGGCAGTTGTTACCAAAAGTATTATTGACGACAGCGTACTAAATGTGCTGGCACATAACAACGATTATTACATGGAAATTTTTGAAAATCGTTCGCCGAGCCAAAAACAACTGCTCAAAGCGCTGGCGTCTGACGGAAAAAACATCTATTCGGCAGATTACATCAAAAAACACCGATTGCCTACAATCAGCACGTTGCAACGTTCCGTCAAAAATTTGGTAGACAAAGGTATTGTAGAAAAGAAAGGCGATGAATATTTTATTGCCGACCCTTTTTTCAAAATGTTTATGATGCAAAATTAAGTCCGCTCTGAAAATTGTTTTTAACCACAAGGTACACGAAGAACGCACAAAGGTCTCAAATTGATATGTGCTGAAATTTAACACATTGTGTTCTTTGTGATAATTACTTTGTGAGCCTTGTGGTAAAAAAATATGACTTTTCGGAGCGGAATAAACGTGACAAATTTCAAAATTTTTATGCGTTTTAACTTTTTTTAAGAAAAAAAGGCACGGTTTTTGTTGTTATATTAATTAGATGAACGATCGTTATATGCAGCGTGGGGTATCGTCTGCCAAAGAAGACGTACACCGTGCTATTAGAAATATTGATAAGGGTTTGTATCCCATGGCTTTTTGCAAGGTGATGCCTGACATCTTTGGCGGCGACCCTGAATATTGCAATGTCATGCACTCTGATGGAGCCGGAACTAAATCGTCGCTGGCGTACATGTACTGGCGCGAAACAGGGGATTTGTCCGTGTGGAAGGGTATTGCCCAGGACGCTTTGGTGATGAACACCGATGACCTGCTGTGCGTGGGCGCAGTGGACAGGATACTTGTGTCGTCTACTATCGGGCGCAACAAGATGTTGATTCCGGGCGAGGTCATTGCCGCGATTATAGAAGGTACGAAGGAGTTCATAGAGCAAATGCAGGGCTACGGGGTAGAAATTTACCTTTCGGGCGGCGAAACAGCCGATGTGGGCGACCTTGTGCGCACCGTAATTGTTGATTCGACTGTTGCTTGTCGTATGCGGCGCAGCGATGTTATAACCAATGAAAAAATAGCCGCCGAAGACGTAATAGTAGGGCTATCATCGTCGGGGCAGGCAATTTACGAGCGGGAGTACAATAGCGGCATTGGCAGCAATGGACTTACTTCGGCGCGTCACGATGTGTTTGCAAAATACCTTGCGGCAAAATACCCCGAAAGTTACGACCTTGCTATGGACGGAGGCTTGGTGTATTCAGGCAATTATCGCCTTACCGATGCTATTGAGGAATTGGGCGTTGACGCGGGCAAATTGACGCTTTCGCCCACGCGGACGTATGTGCCGGTAATTCGCGAAATATTGGAAACGATGCGTCCGGCAATTCATGGTATTATACACTGTTCGGGCGGCGCACAAACAAAAGCGCTGAATTATGTGAACAATCTGCATATCATAAAGGACAGTCTGTTCGATGCTCCGCCGCTGTTTAAAATAATTCAGGAACAGTCGGGAACACTCTGGAAAGAGATGTATCAGGTATTCAATATGGGGCATCGTATGGAAATTTATCTTGCCGAAAAAGATGCGCCCAAAGTTATCGAAATTGCCGAAAAATTCGGTATAGAAGCAAAAATTATCGGACGATGCAAAGCGGCGCCAGAAAAAAAACTAACCATCAAAAGCGAGTATGGAGAATTTGAATATTTTTAAAAATTTCTTTATTTGCTAAAAAATATGTACTTTTGTCAAAATTTATTGTTTACATGTAAATATGGATATATTAGTTAAAGCGTCTCAATTAATTTTAAGCCTTTCGTTGTTGATTATTGCCCACGAGTTGGGTCATTTCTTTTTCGCAAAGTTATTTAAGACCCGCGTAGAAAAGTTTTACCTGTTTTTCGACCCATGGTTTTCGCTGTTCAAAATCAAGAAAGGCGAGACCGAGTATGGTCTCGGCTGGCTACCGTTGGGCGGATACGTAAAGATTTCGGGCATGATTGACGAGTCTATGGACAAGGAGCAGTTGAAGCAGCCGCCGCAGCCGTGGGAATTTCGCTCCAAACCCGTGTGGCAAAGACTGTTTATAATGACCGGCGGCGTGCTGGTGAACTTTATTTTGGCGTTTTTCATTTATGCGATGATTCTGTTCACGTTTGGGTTAGAATATGTTCCAGTAAAAAATGCTGTATATGGCTTCGATTTTAGCGAAATAGCGCAAAAGGCGGGTTTTCAGAATGGCGACAGAATAATTTCCGGAGATGGCGTTGAATACGAAACAGAGACGGACATGTTGAATCACATAGTTTTAAATAATGCGCGGCGTGTGACTGTTGAACGCGAAGGGCAACGATTGGATTTGACAATGCCCGCCGATTTTACGGCGCAATTCCTTGCCTCCGGCGAAGGCTGGTTTGCCTCGATGCGTTACCCTTGGGTTGTAGAACGTACTGTTGCGGGCGAGCCTGCCGATAAAGCGGGCTTGATTAGCGGCGACGTGATGGTAGCGGTAAACGAAACGCAAACGCCAACTATAAGCTTGTTTATAAGCCAGATACAAAATAACGCGGGTAAAGATATAGCCCTGACTATCAATAGAAATGGAACGGAACAAATTGTTAATATGAAAGTTAACGACGAGGGAAGGATAGGCGTTTACGCGCAACGAGGCGAAGTAATTTTAAGTTCCAACCGCCATGAATACGGCTTTTGGGCTTCATTTCCTGCTGGATTAAAATTTGGAGCAAACATACTGTCAAACTACGTAAACAATATGAAACTTGTTTTCACAAGGGAAGGAGTAAGACATCTTGGCGGTTTTATAACCATTGGCGGTATTTTTCCTGCAACGTGGAGTTGGGTGGAATTTTGGACAAGAACCGCCTTTCTTTCGCTGATCCTCGCATTTATGAACATTTTGCCTATTCCTGCGTTAGACGGTGGACATGTGATGTTTGCACTCTACGAGTTAGTTACCGGACGCAAGCCAAGCGACAAATTTCTCGAAAACGCGCAGGTAGTAGGAATGATACTCCTGTTAGGGTTGCTGATAATTGCCAACGGTAATGACATTATAAGATTGTTTTCCAAATAGATGCGGCGTTTTGTTATTGCTTCGTGAAAGTTCTCATAATCACATATTATTGGCATCCGTCCGGCGGTCCGGGCGTACAGCGGTGGTTAAAATTTGTAAAATACCTTCCCGATTTTGATATTCAGCCCATAGTACTGACTGTCAATCCCGAACAAGCGGAATATCCTGTGCTTGACCCTTCGCTCGAAGCGGACATTGACCCTGATTTGAAAGTGTATCGCACAAACTGCAAAGGCGTTTACGATTTGTACAAAAAGTTTGCAGGCGTTAAAACCGCGCCATACAGCGGATTTGCCAACGAACACAAACCGAGCCTGACGCAAAAAATAGCGCGATTTATTCGCGGAAATTTTTTCCTGCCCGATGCGCGACGAGGCTGGATAAAGTACGCATTTGAAGAAGCTGGAAAAATAATCGAAAAATACGGTATCGAAACGATAATAACCACAGGACCACCACATTCAACACATCTCACAGGATTGAAAATAAAAAAGAAATATAGAGTGAAGTGGATTGCCGATTTTCGCGACCCATGGACAAATATATTTTACAATAAGGAACTATTCCAAACACGATGGGCAAAAAAAATAAACCAACGATTGGAACAATCAGTGTTAGACGCCTGCGATTATTTGTTGATAGCCTCTGTGGACAAAGAAAAACTTTCGATTGATCCGCAAAAAGTGACATTTCTTCCTAACGGATTTGATACTATTGATTTTGAAACTAAAAAACCTGCATTTTCGGAAACATTTACGATTTGCTATACAGGCACGATAGCAGGCAGTTATCCAACGGCGTCGCTATTGAAGGTTTTTGAGAGCCTGAAAGATTGCAGATATAAACTGCTTTTTGTTGGCAAAGTGGTAGATAACGTCAAAAAAGATTTTTGTAAAAATTTGGGCAATTCAGTGGAATTTATTGATTTTGTGCCACACTCGGAAGCAATAAACTTTATGACTTCTTCGGATCTTCTTTTGTTAATTATTCCTAACACAGAGGATAATAAATTCATTATTCCCGGCAAGGTTTTTGAATATTTGGCAACAGGCAAGCCCATATTAATAATTGGTCCTGCCAACTGTAAGGCTGCTCAAATAACTTTACAGGCAAACGCAGGCGCCGTATTTGATGACGATGATACACAGGGTATTACTGATTTTATTTTGCAGCAATATGAAAAGCGTCAAAAAGGAATACCGTCAACGCCAAATTGGGAAATTATCGAACAATACAGTCGTAAAAAACTGACGAAAAAATTAACAGAAATTATTTTTTGATTTTTTGGGTTACCCATATAGGTATATATTAGTAGAAGCAAATTTTATAAATAATGCAGATTAAATAATCTAATTTCAATCATCAAATGCGATTTTTGTTGTATAAAACAAAAATTTCATATACTTTTGCGAAAAAATTTAGCCTCAATTTGAATTAGTAATAAAATTGTTTAAACGCCTCTCCATACGTAATTATGTCCTTATTCGTGAATTGGAAATTGAATTTCACGATGGGCTGTCTATCATTACCGGCGAAACCGGCGCAGGAAAATCTATTTTGCTGGGCGCTCTTGGTTTGCTTACCGGACAACGCGCCGATTGCAGCGCATTATTAGACGCATCAAAAAAATGTTATGTTGAAGGCGCCTTCGATGTTAATACAACCGATTGGAAAAAATATTTCGACGCCAATGAATTGGAATACGAACCCGAAACTGTTATCAGGCGCGAAATATCAGCAGAAGGCAAATCGCGGGCATTTATTAACGATTCGCCTGTTAATCTTTCTGTATTGAAAGAACTTGGCGCACAGTTGATTGATATTCACTCGCAACACCACAATATTTATTTGCAATCGCCTGTTTTTCAGTTGGAAATACTTGACAGATATTCGCAACAAACAAACGAAGTTTCCGAATATTCGCGCTCATACAGCCAATATCGAAAATTGCAGGCAGAATTGGAAGAATTGAAGGAAGCCGCTAATAATCAGCGCTCCGAATTGGACTACCATCGCTTCAGATACAACGAATTGGAAATCGCTAATCTTCGCGAGGGCGAACTCGAAACATTGGAAGAAGAAATGAAGGCTCTGACACATGCCGAAGATATTAAGACCGGACTGGCGCAAGTGAACGCTATTCTTGACGCAGATGAATTATCGGTAGTGCAGATGCTTAAATCGGCGCTTTCAACGTTATCGAAACTTCAAAATGTATTTCAGCCCGCAGAAAACTTCTGGAGCCGCATAGAATCGTCATTAATTGAACTGCGCGACATAGCCGAAGAAGCCGAACATATTGCCGAAGCGACAGAACTTAACCCAGAAAGATTAGAAGATGTTAAATCGCGTTTAGACCTGTTGTATTCGCTGCAACAAAAGCACCGCATTTCGTCTGTTCAGGAACTTATCGCTATTCGCGACGAGTTGGCTGTGAAAATTAGCGAAATAAACGATTTCGATACGCGCATTGAGCAATTACAGACGGCAGCAGCACAAAATTTTGAACAGTTGGAAGCAATGGCGGCAAACATTTCTAACAAACGGACACAGGCAATTCCCGTCATCGAGGAACATATTCTTGCGTTGCTCGTGCAATTAGGGATACCTAATGCAGTATTTAAGGTTGATTTGCAGCCATCGGGACAATTTTCTTCAACCGGCTCGGATACTGTTCGTTTTTTATTTTCGGCAAATCGTCAAATGAACCTTAACGAGTTGAGCAAGGTAGCGTCAGGCGGCGAAATTTCACGACTTATGCTCAGCATTAAAGCCGCTATTTCAGAAAAAATCGCTTTGCCAACATTAATCTTTGATGAAATAGACAGCGGGGTGTCAGGCGAAATTGCAGGAAAAATGGGGAATATTCTCGAAAATATGGCGAAATTTGTACAACTTGTAAACATCACCCATTTACCGCAAATAGCCGCAAAAGGAAAGCATCATTACAAGGTATACAAGGAAGATGATGGCTTGGAATCCAGAACAAAAGTCAGCAAACTTACCTTTGACGAACGAATCACAGAAATTGCCAAAATGCTCAGCGGCGAAAAACTAACCGATGCAGCATTGGAAAATGCGCAACGGCTAATGGGAAATTAAGCGCCAACTACAAGATTATTACTCTTTCGTTTCTTCTTCAGCCTCAGCCTGAGGAGTTTCAGTTTCCTCCGAAACTTCTGCTGCTGGTTCTGCAGGTTCTTCAACAACTGCGGTAGTTTCTTCTTCCACTGCTGCTGTGGTTGTTTCTTCTTCTACGATGACTGCGTCCTCGATAACAGGATTTTCTTCAACTACTGCCGTTGTTTCGTCTTTTTTAACGTCTATTTCGCTTGCAGGGATTGCTGCCGATGCTATTGCGCCGGCTTTTTTGCCTGATCGTCTGCTGCGGCGAGTTGCTGTTTTCTTGGTATCTTTTGTTTCGGTCAACATGTTTTCGTTGTAGTCAACCAATTCTATTATACACATTTCTGCGGCGTCGCCTTTGCGGAAGCCTGTTTTAAGTATGCGCGTGTAGCCGCCGTTTCGCTCCATGATTTTTGGCGACACTTCGCGAAACAGTTCCGTTACGGCGTTCTTGTCTTGCAGGTAACTGAATACCACGCGGCGTGAATGTGTCGTGTCTTCTTTTGAGCGCGTAATCAAAGGTTCTACATACGTTCTTAACGCCTTGGCTTTAGCAACGGTAGTAGAAATACGCTTGTGCATAATCAGCGATGTCGCCATGTTCGACAACATTGCCTTACGATGTGGCGCTGTGCGCCCGAGATGATTGATCTTTTTTGCGTGTCTCATAAATCTAATTCCTCTTTGTCTAATTTATACTTTGTTACTTCCATTCCGAAATTCAGTTTCATATTACTAATCAATGCGTCAAGTTCGGTAAGCGACTTTTTGCCAAAGTTACGGAATTTCAACAAATCATTTCGGCTATATTTGACCAAATCTCCCAAAATATGTACTTCGGCTGACTTTAAGCAGTTGAGCGCCCGCACAGAAAGATCTAAATCAACAAGTTTTGTTTTGAGTACCTGACGCATTTTCATCAATTCTTCGTCGAACTCGTCAGTTACAGGTTTTTGCTCTTCCTCTATGGTGATGCGTTCGTCGGAGAAGAGCATAAAATGCTGGATCAGTATTTTTGCCGCTTCTTTGAGCGCTTCCTTCGGGTGAATTGAGCCGTCGGTTTCTATCTCGAAAGTCAATTTTTCATAGTCCGTTTTTTGCTCTACACGATAGTCCTCTACTGCGAATTTAACATTCTTGATGGGCGTGTATATAGAATCAATGGCAATCAATCCTATAGGGGCATTGGCAGGACGGTTTTCTTCGGAAGGAACATAACCGCGACCTTTTTCAATATTGAACGCTATTTCAAATTTAGTTTTCGGTTCCATTGTACAAATCACCAAATCGGGATTTAGTACTTCAAAAGAATTCAATACCTTATTCAGATCGCCGGCTAAAAATTTATCCGAGCCACCTATTTTTATAGAAAACGCTTCTTCTTCGGCATCTTCTATTAATTGTTTTAGACGTATTTGCTTGATATTCAATATCATTTCGGTCACGTCTTCTACTACTCCTTTGATAGTAGAAAATTCATGATCTACGCCGTCTATTTTTACCGAAGTAATGGCAAAACCTTCTAATGAAGACAACAATATCCTCCGCAAGGCGTTACCGATTGTGATACCGTAACCGGGTTCAAGCGGTCGAAACTCAAATTTGCCGACTTTATTGCTTGATTCGAGCATCACCACTTTATCTGGTCGTTGAAAAGCTAATATTGCCATGATATTTTTTAATATTATTATTTTGAATACAATTCTACAATTAGTTGTTCCTTAATGTTTTCCGGAATTTCGCTTCTTTCGGGAACATTCAGGAATTTGCCTGACATTGAGGCTACGTCCCATTCCAACCACGAGTAACGCGATTGTCTTGCAACGGAATCAGTGATTATTTCCAATGCTTTCGAGCGTTCGCGAACGCCAACGCTCATTCCGTTTTTTACCTGAAATGACGGAATATTAACCACTTCGCCGTTTACGACTATGTGACGGTGGCTTACCAATTGTCGGGCAGCCGCGCGCGAGGGCGCAATGCCAAGACGGTAAACTACATTGTCTAACCGCGATTCGAGCAATTGAAGCAAAACCTCGCCTGTGATACCTTTGCTTCGGTGCGCCTTGTCAAACAGGTTGGCAAACTGGCGTTCCAAAACGCCATAAGTGTATTTTGCCTTTTGTTTTTCCTTCAACTGTATGCCATATTCCGAAACTTTTTTGCGACTTTTGCCAGTGCCGTGTTGTCCCGGAGGATAATTTTTACGCTCAAATGCCTTATCGAAGCCGTAAATCGCCTCTCCGAACTTTCTTGATATTTTTGATCTTGGACCGGTATATCTTGCCATTTTTTTTGATTATTTTTAAAATTTTACACTCTTCTGCGTTTTGCGGGGCGACAGCCGTTATGCGGCAAGGGAGTAACGTCCATAATTTCGGTTACTTCGATGCCTGTCTGATGAATGGTGCGAATTGCCGATTCGCGACCGGCTCCCGGACCCTTCACAAAAACTTTTACTTTGCGCAAGCCCAAATCGAAGGCTACTTTTGCACAATCGGCGGCGGCTGTTTGCGCTGCATAAGGGGTATTCTTTTTTGAACCCCTGAAACCCATCTTACCTGCCGACGACCACGAAATAACCTGTCCCGTGTTGTTGGCAAGCGTTACGATGATATTGTTGAACGAAGCGCTAACGTGCGCTTGTCCCATCGGTTCTACTTTTACAACCTTTTTCTTGGTTGCTGCTGACTTTTTTGCCATTGTTACTTATTTTTCTATATCTTAATTATCCTTTACCTGCTTTCTTTTTGTTTGCAACGGTTTTCTTTCTGCCTTTACGAGTTCGGGCGTTGTTCTTGGTACTTTGTCCGCGAACGGGCAACCCGATACGGTGACGGACGCCGCGATAGCAGCCTATATCCATCAAACGCTTGATATTCAACTGTACATGGGAACGCAATTCGCCTTCAACCTTGTACTCTTCGTTGAGAATTGAACGTATTTTGCCCAGATCCTCATCGTCCCATTCCTGCACCTTCTTATCCAAACTGATACCGGCAGTACTTAAAATTTTTCGCGCAGAACTACGTCCTATGCCGTAGATATAGGTCAAACCTATTTCTCCGCGCTTGTTCTTTGGTAAATCAACTCCAACTATTCTTGCCATATTACATTATATATATATTACCCTTGACGTTGTTTATACTTTGGATTCTTTTTATTAATCACGTACAGACGTCCTTTGCGTCGCACTAATTTACAGCCTTCGCTCCTTTTTTTTATTGATGCTCTAACTTTCATCGTTATCTTTTTTTTATTTGATTACTTATATCTGAACTTAATACGCCCTTTTGTAAGGTCGTATGGCGACATTTCAAGCTTCACCCTGTCGCCCGGAAGAATTTTGATGTAATTCATTCTCATCTTTCCGGAAATGTGGGCTGTTACTACATGTCCATTCTCAAGCTCGACACGGAACATTGCATTCGATAATGCTTCTGTTATAGTGCCATCTTGCTCTATTGAGAGTTGTTTTGCCATACGCTATACTGACGTTTTGTTACTTTTTTATTATTACACAGCAAACATTGACAACATTCCAACCTGACACCGTTACACGACTTATAACGTCAGTATCAGGCAGCTGTGCCAATAATATGCCACTTTTTTATTATTTTAAGTGATTCAGCTGAGGCTCGAACTCAGGACCCCATCCTTAAAAGGGATGTGCTCTACCAACTGAGCTACTGAATCAATTTTTCAAAAAACGCCGCAAAGGTAAGACTTTTTTTTGAATTACAAATAAATTTATTTCTTTTTTTTAAAAATATTTTTCTGCGGTTTCATTTTTTTTTTGGTTCTACGACATTTTGTGTGGGAGGTCAATAATGATTATGATGCCTGCGTCTGTCTCGTCTTTGCTTTCCCAATAGCCCCAGTCCTGCCGCAGACTGTCAAAATGAATGAGCCGTTCGACTTCGGTGTGATAGTGGTGAAGGGAGTTGTGCATGGTTTAAAATTTACAAATTTATTTGACAAAAACACTTAAAACTGATGAATTTCTGCTTCCGTCCGTTAGTTTTTGTGCTACTCCGTTTTTCCAAAGTTTAGCAATAGAAGTAAATTGTGTATTTCTTTCGTATCCTGCAATATACACATCATTTTCTGAAACAAAAACTGCGTTAGCCCTGACCCTGCAATTCGTTTTTTTGTTGGAGTTGAAAAAAATAGTAATTTTGCGGCTTGATATTAAATAAATGATGATAATATGGGAGCCAAAATTAATTCAGGTTACAGAACAAATACTTGTGGAGAATTAAATATCAGTCATTCGGGACAAAACGTTGTCCTTTCGGGCTGGGTGCAACGCACACGCGACCTTGGCGGTCTTACTTTTGTTGATTTACGCGACCGCTACGGCGTTACGCAACTGTTTTTCAATATGGAAACCGATGCGGCATTGTGCAATGAAGCGCGCGCACTTGGACGTGAGTATGTCATTCAAGTTGAAGGTATTGTTGCCGAACGCAGCAATAAAAATCCAAAAATTCCTACGGGCGAAATAGAAATCATTGTAGGCAGGCTCAATATCTTGAACAGGGCTGAATTGCCACCGTTCACCATAGAGGACGATACCGATGGCGGCGATGAACTGCGCATGAAATACCGTTATTTGGACTTGCGACGTAATACCGTGCGCAGCAATATTGAACTGCGTCATCGAATGGCGCAGGAAGTGCGGAAATATCTTGACAACGAGCGTTTTTTGGAAATAGAAACGCCCGTATTGATGAAGTCCACACCCGAAGGCGCCCGCGATTTTGTAGTGCCTTCGCGTATGAATCGTGGACAGTTTTATGCACTGCCGCAATCGCCGCAAACGTTCAAACAAATTTTGATGGTTGCCGGTTTCGACCGCTATTTCCAGATAGTAAAATGTTTTCGCGATGAAGACCTGCGAGCCGACCGCCAGCCCGAATTTACGCAAATTGACTGCGAAATGTCGTTTGTTACCCAAGATGACGTTCTCCGCATTTTTGAAGGATTGATTCGCCATCTGTTTAAGGCAATTAAAGGAGTTGAATTTGAAAAACCTTTTTGTCGAATGACTTTTGACGAGGCGATGAACTCTTACGGCAGCGACAAACCCGATTTGCGTTTTGACATGCGGATACACGATATTTCAGCGTTGGTAAAAGGCAAAGGTTTTGGCGTTTTCGACAATGCCGAGTACGTTGGAGCAATTTCCGCGCCCGAATGTGCAGGTTACACTCGCAGGCAAATAGACGAATTGACCAATTTTGTAAAACGTCCGCAAATAGGAGCGCAAGGATTGGTCTACGTAAAATTCAACAACGATGGCAGCCTGCAATCATCGGTAGACAAGTTTTTTACGCCCAACGATTTGAAGGAGTGGCACAACGCGCTCGGCTCTCAACCCGGCGACCTGCTTTTAGTAATGGCGGGCGCTCGCAATAAGACGTTGGCGCAACTCGGCGAACTGCGACTTGAAATGGGAACCCGTTGCAATCTTCGCGACAAAAATAAATACGCGCCGCTGTGGGTGGTTGATTTTCCGCTGTTTGAATGGGACGAAGAAACGCAACGTTTCTATGCCATGCACCATCCGTTCACTTCGCCCAAGCCGGAAGATATACCGTATTTTGATACCGACCCCGCTCGTATTCGTGCTAATGCCTACGATTGCGTTGTGAACGGCGTAGAGTTGGGCGGCGGCTCAATACGAATACACGATAGCGATTTGCAGAAAAAAATGTTTAAAACCCTTGGTTTCACACCCGAACAGGCTGAATATCAGTTTGGTTTCCTGCTTAACGCCTTCAAATATGGAGCGCCCCCGCACGGAGGAATAGCATTCGGCTTCGACCGCATAGTATCAATGTTTGCAGGGCTTGAAAGCATTAGAGACGTGATAGCATTCCCGAAAAACAATTCAGGACGCGATATGATGATTGACAGTCCTGCGCTGATTTCCGAGGAACAGTTGAAAGAACTTGGAATTGAAACGAAAAGTTAATAATGATCCAAATCGCTCAATCACTCAATTCCTATCAATTTGTGTATTTGTAAACTCAATCGCCATTGCGGGTTTTGTTTGATTTGGTTTACGCAATAGTAAATATTTGCCTTTGTTTCTGCGGTATTTTTCGTAAAAATGGGGCTTAAAAAATAAAACGACGCCTTCGGCAGCGATTCAATAGTCGGAATACAATCATTTTTGCGTACAGGCTGGCGAATTTCGTCAACTTGCTGATTAACGCTTTTTGCGTAATCGGTTATACCCTTCGGACTTATTACGGTATAGTCCAACAAGGGCGACAGCCGATTATGTCCATTACTTTCAATGGCTTGCAAAAAGCCAGCCTGTTTGAAAAACATTAGGCAATCATCGGTTAATTGCAAGGTAGGCTCGCCGCCCGTCCAAACAATCCATTTGCAGTTGTATTGCCTTATTTGCAACAGAATTTGTTCAGGCGACATTAACTCGCCTCCCGAAAAATCAGTATCGCAAAAATCGCAATTAAGGTTACAGTCGCTCAATCTGACAAATATTGACGCTGCTCCCTGTCGTCCGCCCTCGCCCTGCAAAGAGTAAAATATTTCTTTTACATTAAGGCTCATAGATGCACGATGTTTTAGGCGTTTCGCTAACTTCTACCGCGTACAGTTCGGGAATTTCGGGCTTAAACCGCTCGTAAAGAAAACGGGCGATGTTTTCGGAAGTGGGATAACAAGTCATACAATCGTTCAAATGACGATGGTCAAGGTTTTCATCAATAAACTTTCTTACGATATTTAACGATTTGTAATCCTTCACAAAGCCGTATTCGTCCAAAGTTTCCGATTTTAAATGCACTACCACACTGTAATTATGTCCGTGCATTCTTGCGCAAGGGTGGTCTTCGGGTAGATGCTCCAATACGTGCGAAGCCGAAAATGAAAACTGTTTTTTTATTCTATACATTATTGTTATACTTTACCTTTCAGAAATGGAACAAATACGAAGCCGCCATGATGCGTTACTTCAATATCATCGTCTGATTTTTTTACGACAAGCATCATTTCTTGTCTATCGCTACCTCCAACAGGTATCACCATTCTGCCGCCTGTTTTCAGTTGCTTTACCAATGTATCGGGTATTTCTGTTGCTCCGGCGGTTACTAAAATCTTGTCGAAAGGCGCAAAAGCGGGCAATCCTGCATATCCGTCGCCATAGAAAAAGTTTGTTTTGTAACCAAGCTGATTGAGCAACTGCTGCGATTTGATATATAATTCGCGTTGTCGTTCGATTGTATAGACGCTTGCGCCCATTTCAATCAGTACAGCCGCCTGATAACCCGACCCTGTGCCAATTTCCAATATTTTTTCGTGTGTTTTTACTTCTAAAAGTTGCGTCTGGAAAGCGACGGTGTAGGGCTGCGATATTGTTTGTCCTGCCGCAATAGGAAAGGCGGAGTCTTTATACGAAAAATTGATGAAACCGCTGTCCATAAACGCATGGCGGGGTATTTTACCGATAGCGTTTAGTACAGCCTCATCGGTAATACCTTTTTTGCGCACTTCTTCTACTAATTGCCTGCGCAACCCCTTATGCCTGTATGTATCTTCATAATTCTTCATAAATAACGCCGCTGCTCAAATTTACGTCTGTACAGTCTAAATTTATATTAAAGTTTGCGGGACGCGCAAATGATCCCCTTGTCAGATTAATGCTTCTGTCGGCATACACTTTTTGCATGAACAGTGCATAAATTGGCAACGCCATTGCCGCGCCTTGCCCGTTAGCCATATTGCGAAAACGTATAGAGCGCACTTCGCCACCCGCCCATACGCCCGCTACCAAATCGGGAGTTATTCCTATATACCAGGCGTCCGAGTTGCCTTGCGTTGTGCCTGTTTTTCCGCCCATATCGTTCATCAGGCTGTAGGGTGGGCGACGCAGTCTTGAAGCTGTTCCGCCTCTGACTACGTCCTGCAACATGCTTGTCATCAAATAAGCCGTTTGTTCGCTGATAGCCTCTTCCTTAATATTGGTGAAGCGTTGCAGAAGGTTTCCGTTACTGTCCTCTATTCTGGTAACGAATATCGGTTCTGTATATACGCCGCCGCTTGGAAATACCGAAAATGCTGCGGTCATTTCGGCAAGCGAAATATCGGCAGAGCCAAGAACGATTGCCGGAACCGGATCAATGGGGCTGGTAATACCCATTTTTCGCGCCATATCAACAACAGCATGAGTAGAAACCTGTTTGAGCAGCCACGCAGTTATGTTATTTTCAGACGTTGCCAAACCCCATTTTAATGTAACCGGTTGATTGAAATACTCGGAACGACCGGAACTTCTTGGCGCCCAAACCGAATCGTTCGGTAGAAGAAATGACTGTGTTTGATTTAGTACAGTGTAGCATGGGGTCAAATCTCTTCTGTCTTGAAATGCAAGCGTATATAAAATAGGTTTGAAAGTAGAGCCTACTTGTCGCCTCGTTGTCACGCAGTCAAATTTAAAGTGACGAAAATCTATACCGCCCACGTATGCCTTCACTTCGCCCGTGTGAGGATTCATAGCCATTATGCTTGCGTGCAGGTGCGACTTGTGATGGCGTATAGAATCCCAGGGCGTCATAATTGTATCCTTATTGCCGTCCCATGTAAAAATATTCATTTCGACAGGCTCTTGAAATATTCTCTGAATTTCGCTTTGCGACATTCCTCTGGCATTCAAAGCGCTAAAACGATCAGAATTTCTCATCGCATTAATCATAATATTCTCAATTTGCTGGTTGGTAATACCTTCAAATGGCGCAGTTCTGCTATTTGCTTTTTCTTCAAAAAATAACACTTGATGCTCCTTCATGTGTTCGCGCACTGATTCTTCGGCATATCGCTGCATTCGCGAATCAATCGTAGTGTATATCTTCAACCCGTCTGTATATAAACTGTACGGCGTTCTGTCGGGACGCAGGTTTTTGTTGCACCAGCCGAACAGAGGATTATTTGTCCATTGAATAGAATCTTCGCGAAATGTTTGCATGTTTCGGTAATTTTCCCTTCGCGGTTGTCTTCTTGTCATTGTAGTGCGCAAATATTCACGAAAATACGTCGCTATACCTGCCTCGTGGTCAAGCCTCTCGAAATTAAGTTGAAGAGGTATATGACTTAATGAATCAAACGCTGCCTTGCTTAAATAACCATGCTCTACCATCTTGTTAAGTACGCTGTTGCGTCTTACGGTAGTTCTTTCAGGGTTTCGCACAGGATTGAAGTAACTCGGACGTTGCAACATGCCTATTAACATGGCGCCTTCCTCAATAGTCAGTTCGTTTACGCTTTTCCCGAAAAAAGTGCGGGTTGCCGATTCGACCCCGAAAGCATTGTAGGGAAATGGCACAACATTCAGATACATGGTAACTATTTCCTGCTTGGTGTATTGCTTTTCCAATCTTACGGCAATAACCCATTCGCGAAATTTTATGGTAGCCAGATGCGCTTTCCGTAACAAGCCCCATCTGTACTCTGTGTTATCGCGTCTAAAAAGTTGTTTTGCAAGTTGCTGTGTGATAGTGCTTCCGCCGCCTTCGCCGCTTCTTCGCAAAATAACTGTTTTTACGGCAACACGCATAAGCCCGATGCCGTCTATTCCTGCGTGATTAACAAAACGGTGGTCTTCGCGAGCTATAAGCGCATTTATCAAATGCGGCGGTAAATCGCTGTATTTAACCGGATTTCGGTTTTCTTCCAGAAAAAACGTTGCAAGCAACGCGCCGTCTGACGCATAAACTTCCGTTGCAATATCGGTTCTCGGATTTTCCAAAATTTCAAATGTGGGCATATATCCGAATTTTCCATTGGAAATCAATGCAAACAACAGAAATACCATTAGAAACAATCCTGCCGATGCGCCCCAAAAAATAATCAGAAATTTCTTTTTAAAAGGGCTTATTTTATGCTTTTTAGCCATATTTTTTATTTTTAAAGAAAGCGCAAAGATAACATTTATTTATCAGAATCACCCAAATTTTATGTGAACTTGCTTAATACATGACAAAAATTTATTTTTTTATAACTCTTTAAATTTCAACAAAAATGTTGATTTTTTATTTGGAAAAGACCTTGATGCTTTGTATCTTTGTGACTTAATACCAATAAGTTATATGGATGCAAGAAATATCAAGATCGAGTACAAAAGTACACAATTAATTTCAATATTAAGTCAAAATTTTTCGGGAAAAATGAATTTAGCCCGCATAAAATTTTTAGGACTGTTTATTGTGGTATCGGCTAACCATAGTGTATATAATTCTGCCCATTTTATTGGCAGAAACCATACTTTGCGTAGGGTTTAAGTACTCAAAGATAATCGTGGTTTACATGCTTGCAGATGGACCCCAAGTTATTTTTTTTTATTTTTTCAAAAAAAATGTGTTATCTTTGCGAAATTTTAAATTTGAACTGATGAAAGCCAAACGCGAGCTACGTTTTTTAAAATATCGCGACAAGTTTGGAACGCAAGCGCCGACATATCTGATAATTTTCG
>Ga0099364_10005549_pt1 | contig 18671 bp, 16 predicted proteins | sample TergutTh196P3_FD_73070 | JGI IMG/M metagenome (GOLD analysis project Ga0099364, IMG submission 73070) | Microcerotermes parvus P3 segment gut microbial communities from Pointe-Noire, Republic of the Congo - Th196 P3 | ecosystem: Host-associated > Arthropoda: Insects > Digestive system > Gut ...
AGATTTCTCGGTTTTGGCATCAAACAGCTGCATCTTCTCCATATTGAACGCTACCTTGACGTTGTCCCCCGCGCATGAATGGGTCGACGGCGCCCTCGCGATCAACTGGAAATCACCGTATTTCAAATATAGATAGACCTCGTTCCCCATCAACTCGACGACGTCGACCGTCACCCCAACGACAGGTTTGCCTGGCGCATCCGCGTTAGCCCCAGCTTCGCTTATGTCCTCCGGCCGTATGCCAAACTTGACGTCCGACCCGATATACTCCCGCAGGCTGTCGTCGATTTTGGAGGCGGGCACATAGAGCTTGTCACTGTTAATCAGGAGGTATAGCCCCTTATCGTCAGTGTCCAACTTCGCATCCATAAAGTTCATCTGGGGGCTTCCGATAAACCCGGCGACAAACATATTGCAAGGTGTGTCGTACAGGTTTTGCGGGGCGTCGACCTGTTGGATAAAGCCTTTGTTTAACGCCACGATCCTGTCGCCCATCGTCATGGCTTCGGTCTGGTCGTGGGTCACATAGATAAACGTTGTTTCAAGCCGCTGATGCAGCTTGATCAGCTCTGTCCGCATCGAGGCCCGCAGCTTGGCGTCCAGGTTGGAAAGGGGTTCGTCGAGGAGGAAGACCGCCGGATTCCTTACCATCGCCCGCCCCAGCGCCACCCTCTGCCGCTCACCGCCCGACAACGCCTTTGGCTTTCTGGTCAACAGGTGCTCTATGTCGAGTATCTTCGCGGCTTCATGGACCCGGTCGTTTATCTGGGGCTTCGGTATCCTGCGAAGCTCAAGACCGAAGGCCATGTTCTTATAAACGGTCATATGCGGATAGAGCGCGTAGTTTTGAAACACCATCGCGATGTCCCGGTCTTTGGGCGGCAGATTGTTTACAAACCGGTCCCCGATGTATATCTCGCCCGAGGATATCTCCTCCAGCCCGGCTATCATCCTGAGAGTAGTCGATTTTCCGCAGCCGGAGGGACCGACCAGCACTATAAATTCCTTATCTTGGATCTCCAGGTTGCAATCTTCGACCGCTGTTACGTCTCCGGGGAAAACCTTTGTGACGTTTCGCAAGGATATGCTTGCCATGTAACACCCCGATTACTGTATATTTCTCATGGCCGTTAATACGAATAGATTATATATCACAACTTACGTGTCCACAAGTTTTTTCAGGCGCGATATTTATATTTATATACAAATATTTTACAGTGAAATCATGTCAGGAATCAGCGAAAAGCTGTTGTAACCTTCTTGTCATATTTTACCGCATTACTCCTTGACATCGAAAAAATACTGTGCAATACTTTGACTGAAACTACAAAGAAGCTACAGCCTCAGGTGTTGAGGACGCCTATCCGCGAACTAAATCAATTGTTTCGGGTCTTTGACACTTAAATAGAGAAAAATATTACCTAAAGCCTTGCAGGGCTTTATTTTTTTTGTCAAATTTTCGTTTTATATATTGCGTAATATATCGTAATATGTTATAATATAAGGGAAAGAAGGTGACCTTTATGCGGCTGTCAATATCCAAATCCAAGAACTCCATTTCCCTCTACATGATCAAATCTATCTACGAAAACGGGAGCCACACTTCTAAGGTCGTCGAGAAGCTCGGCACCGTAGCCGAGCTGGAAAAAAAGCTGAAGGGCAAGGACCCCATCGAATGGGCAAAAGAATATGTCGCTGAAAAAACAAAGGAGGAAAAAGAGCAGAAACGGGAGATCTTGATCAAGTATTCGCCCGTGAAGCAGATCACCAAAGGCAAGCAGCGTTCCTTCAACGGCGGCTACCTTTTCCTCCAACGCATCTACCACGCCCTCGGGCTGGACAAAATCTGCGCGATGATCAAGAAAAAATACAAATTCGAGTATGACCTCAACTCCATCCTCTCCCGACTTTTGTATGCGAGGATCATCTACCCAGCCTCGAAACTCGCGACGTTCAAACTCTCCAAGAGATTCATCGAGCAGCCAAAGTTTGACCTCCAGCACATCTATAGGGCGCTCAGCGTCCTCGCGAAAGAAACAGATTTGATCCAAGCGGAACTGTACAAGCGCTCCTTGGGGCTGTCGGCGCGAAACACAGGCGTCCTCTACTACGATTGCACAAACTACTTCTTCGAGATTGAACAGGATGAGGGGCTGAAGCAGTACACGTCGAACGCGAAAGACCACAAGCCCAACCCCGTAGTCCAGATGGGGCTGTTCTTGGATGGCGATGGTATTCCCCTGGCTTTCAACATCACGGACGGAAGCAGGAATGAACAGATCACTCTACGCCCCTTGGAGCAACAAATCCTCAGGGACTTTGAACTTTCAAAATTTGTCGTATGCACTGACGCAGGCCTTTCCTCCCATGCGAACAGGCTGTTCAACAGCATAGGCGAGCGCTCTTTCGTCACCACCCAATCTGTCAAGAAGCTCGAGAATTACCTGAAGGGTTGGGCGCTGTACTGCGAAGGGTGGAAACTCCCCGGCGCCGATGAAAGTTATGACATCAGCGGCTTCTTCAAAGCCGAAGGCGAAAAGGGCTATTTGGATCCAAACGTTTTCTGGAACAAAACGTTTTACAAAGAGCGCAACATAAAAGTGAAGGACTTGGAACAAAGGCTCATTGTGACCTTCTCCCTGAAGTACAGGGCCTACCAGAGGAAAATACGAGCCGGGCAGGTCAGGCGCGCGCAAAAGCTCATCGACAAGGGCCCGGGTAAATTGAAAAAGCCAAAACAAAATGACTACAAGCGTTTCATCGTCAAAACGAGCATAGGCGAGGACGGCAAAAAGGCCAAAAAAACAATCCTTAGCCTTGATAAGGATCTGATCGCCAAAGAAGAGATATACGACGGCTATTATGCTGTGTGCACAAATCTGAAAGATGATGTAATGGAGATCATCAAGATCAACAGAGGACGTTGGGAGATCGAAGAGTCTTTCCGGATCATGAAGCACGAATTCAAGGCGAGGCCGGTACACATGCAAAGGGACGATAGGATTACGGCCCACTTTGCCACCTGCTTCATTTCCCTGATGCTGTTTCGGTATCTGGAAAAACTTCTGGGGGAGGAGTATACCTGTGAAGAGATCCTTGACACGCTGAGGGGCATGGACTTCCTCAGGGCCGAAGGGGAGGGGTACATCCCTACGTATATGAGGACAGACCTTACTGACGCACTGCATGCTATCCTTGATGGTGCGCGGATCGACTATGAGATCGTGACGGATAGGCAAATGAAGGAAGCATGCAAAAAAACAAAGCAGAAGTGACAGTACGCACGTTTTGAAAAGGCCAGAAATCCCTTATATAGCAAGGACTTTTCTGGCCTTATATTCGTCAAGTGTCAAAGACGGGAGTATAGCATTCATAGAGCTTAGGTTACCGTTTATACACAAATTCTCAAAAGAAACGCAACCGAGGCGGGCGGCTGTTGCTGCAAACCCCGGTTGCGCGTGTTTGTTTGGACAGAAATGGCGGATCTACCTAATGTACATCTTTTCGGGGTCGATCTTTTCCCGCAGCAGGAGGAGCTCTTCTTCGGTCGGTTCGTCCGTCACGGGACAATCCTTCGGGATGAATATGTCGAAGCCTGTATTTTCCCTGACTGTTTCGGCAGTGACGCCCGGATGGATGGATCGGACCTCCAGTTCTCCGGATTCCGCATGGGTCTCCATCACACAGAGATTGCTAAAAACCGTTACGCCGCCGGTCGGCCGGAGTCCCTTCTCCACCCGGCTGGCGCCGCCTTTATAGCGTCCGACGGAAGTAATAAACTCGACCTTCTCCGTGATTTTGCGCTTCTCGTGCTTCATGATGACGAAAACATTCTGGGCAAGGGAAGCAATATCCCCGGCCCCGCCGCTTCCGGTGAAATGCCTTGTGCCGACTTCGGTGGTAGCCTGCGTGGAATTGAGATTGCCGTAGCGGTCGACTTCAAGGGTGCCCAGGAAGCCGATGTCCACGAGGCCTTTCTGCATCATTTCACCCAAGGTCCCAATGCTTCCCGTGAAGTATTCGCAGCGGTACCAGAGGCGGGGATCCGCCAGGCCGACGCCGGGCATGGGCTCAGGCTTATAAACGCCCAGTTCCATCATAATCTTCACGCCGGGGGCATGGGTAGCCATTGCCAGCCGGGAGGCGATCTGCGGCAATCCGACCCCCACAAATACAGTATGGTTGCTGGTCAGCCGTCTGGAGGCGGTAACGGCCATTAGCTCATTGGTCGTGTAGGTAAGACTCATTGGCTGTCCTCCTTCCAGGCATATCCGTATGCGGGATCCGCCGCCAAATCTCTCAGCTTCTGATAACCGCCCATCTTTTCGATCATGCCGAAGTGATCCTTTGTACCTGTAATGTATTCGCTGACGAAGGCGTCGAACGTATCCTGCTTCTGATTCGCCTTTGCATACTTCGTCAGCATTTCCGCGTCATGATCGTATACTTTATACGTCGAGCCGGGATAGCCCCCTGCCGGCACGATCGCGGCGGCATAGGTATAGATCCCGGGAATGGTTACTTTCTCCGGGTTCCGTTTGACATATTCGTTTGACACCAGCTTTTCCGCCGTGACGATCAGCTTCTTGCCGGCTTTCGCCAGTTCAAGATCCCAAACCGGCCCCTCGATCACCACATTGCCTTCCGTATCCACCGCCTGCGCGTGGATGACGCTGTAAGCCGGTTGAAGTTTGGCGAGGAACATGTACGGCTCGCCGTCAAAAGGCGAAATGCCGATCTGCAGCGCGTCCGTATCGTCCTTCAAAATCTTTTCATACATATCGGTTCCGATCAGGACCTTGGAGGGAATGAAAGGAACGTCCATGGCGCCGGCAAGCATACGCAGGCAAATCGACAGGGCGCTGTACTCTTTGATGACGACGGATTTGGTGACGATCGCCTCGTTTACCCGGTCCAACCTTCCGAAGCGATCAAGAGAACCGCCGCTGTAGGTGTAGGACTTTGCCGCGCCTGCGCCGACCAGCAGATCGGACTCCATATTTCCCATTACGCTAAATAGGTTGAGGTCTTTCTTGCCCTGACGGATGAGTTCCGAAGCAAAAGCAATTACACAGCGGGTGATGATAAAACCGCCAAGGGCGACCTCGGCGCCGTCCGGTATTTCACGGACTATATCGGCAAGTTCCCTGATTTTAGTCAAAGACAATCACCTCTCTACTTAGTCCGATGGCTTACCCGCCCTCATACTCCCGCTTCATAAGCGGCGAGACAAAGGGCGGAGCAGTAGCTTGCAGCCAATCGAGCTGCGGCAGTGGCCTTGCTCTCTTGGACAAGCCTTGCATGGCTGCTGTTCGCCAAATCAGAGATTTGGACAGCAACACAAAAGCCCCTGAATAAATTCGTCTAACGTGGGCTGCCGCCCACAACCCAAGCGAAGCGGCATCCCCTTGGCGGGGTCAGAACCCCACTGAATCAAGTCTCTTTTATAACGTCCGCCGTGCCCATCTTGCCAAGGCCGACGAGGCATACGTTACCGTCCCTTTCGATCGGCAGCAGTTCAGGACCAAGGCCGCTGACAAGCTCTTCCGCACGCATCAGCGCGTTGGCGATGGGGCAGCTAAGCGGCTGCTGATCGATCACTACGTTGACGAAAGTAGCTTGTTTATCCATGAACGCGTCGCGAACCTGGATAAACGCGCAATCCGTTACTTTCAGATTGATGGTGAACTCGTTTTCCGAGATCTCAATATTTGAGCAAAAGCCTTCTTTCTTCAGGAATTCTACAATCTCATTCTTGTCGGTTGGATCTTTCACATATTTCTTGATGAACTCTGTGCCGATCAAGGTAAGACGGTAGCGAGCGCCTTTACCACGTTCATTCCAAAACTCCTTTTGTATTTCGAAAATCAGGGAGTCTTTAAAATCGCCTAATACGCTCATTTTTTCTCCTCCTTCTGATAGTAAGCTTCGCCGTATTTCTCTGAATAGACGATGTCGGCGATGTCGTTGCGCGGCCTTGCGTTCGGGTAACGGCCTGAGGATTCGCCAATGGAGATAATGCTGATGGTTTTGTAGTCTTCGGGTATCCCAAAATACTCATTCAGTTTCAGTTCGTCGCGGATGTCGATACAGGGCGCTACCAGCCAGCAGGCGCCGAGACCGGCGGCCGTCACGGCGAGAAGGATGTGCTCGATCGCGGCGGAGGTGTCAAAAGGAAGGTCCCAAACTTCTTTTCTGCCGGTGATGATGACGACGACGTCGGGTTGGGATACGAAAGCCGATACTTCGCCGGACGTAAGCTTCGTGAAAGCCGACCTTCTCTTTTCCTCGTCTTCGAGGGTCTCAAAACGCTTTTGCATCTGCTTGCTTAAATATTCACCGGTAAAGCGGCGACCGCTTCCCCGCTTGGAAATCATGGAAAGGAATTCTTTATTCTTCTTGTCCCGCACCACGATGAACTTCCAAGGCTGCGCATTTTCACCGGAAGGGGCCCAACGGGCGCTTTCCAAAATCATTCGCAGATCTTCCTCAGATACGGGCGCATCCGTATAGTGCCGCACACTCCGGCGCAAGTCAACGATTTCCATGAATGCATCGGTAGCTTTCTTCACGTCCAGCTCGGCAAACGCGGTTCCTGGTCTTGGATCCATGAAACATTACCTCCTTCGTTTTATCGTGTTCTACCATTTGTTTTCAAATGGAGAATACCTAATCATTATATAGCAGCGCTTTGGAAAAGTAAAATAGTTTTGCGGGCGGGGGGCGAGGCCGCAAACGTTGTCGCAAGCCCTTTGAGGACATACAACCATGCCTCGGAGAGCATGCAGTCAGGCCCGAGCTGAGAATCAGGGCCGCTTGTCCCAACAGCAGTTTTTCGCCTTTCGTCCGCTCCCGCAGGGGCAGGGATCGTTGCGCCCGACGCCCTTCCACTTCGCCTGCATCTGTTCGCGAAGATCGTTCATGATCGTCAGGCGGGGCTGCTTCAGCTTGATTTGGGTGACGATGTATTCGATGACCGGCAGGGCGTGAGAGAAAAAACGCTCCAGCCCGGCGCAAAGATGGTTCAGGCCGGGTTCGCCGTCCTCTGTAAACCCAAATCTGTCTTTGGGGCAGCCGCCGTTGCAAAAAGAAAGATGCGGACATCTGTGGCATCGACCGGGCAGCGTATCGCGTTTTGCGTTGCCAAAATCCGCCTGAACGGCGCTTTCCGCCAGCTCAGACAGGCTGGCGTCCTGGATATCTCCTATCCTGTGCCGGGCTGTGACAAAGTGGTCGCAGGAGTAGACGCCCCCGTCCATTTCCACGATCAACACCCGTCCGCAGACAGGCGCCATCCAGCATAAGCCGGAGACGCCTCCCGTATAAGCCCGCGCCGTCTCGGCAAAGAGCTGGACGTCCAGTTTGCCCAGATCGTGAAGTACCCATTCATCAAATATCGTGCATAAGAAGTCGCCGTAACCCTCGCCGGAAACACTGTCCGGCGTAAGCTCCCCCTCGGGCGTCCTGCGTACAATGGGGATGAACTGTATCCAACCGGTGTTCAGTCCCCGTAGCGCCCGGTAGACTTCCAGGGGCTCTCTTGCGGAGGAGGCGGTCACCGTACAAAGAAGGTCCGGCCGGAGGCCGTACAGCAGCATGCGCCGGACCGCCCCGGACGCGGCGGCATAAGAACCGCGTCCGCCATGGTCTGTGCGGTACAGGTCATGGATCCACTGCGCGCCGTCTATGCTAAGGCCCACGTCAAAATCGGCTTCAGCCAAAAAGGCGCACCACTCGTCGTCCAGAAGGACGCCGTTTGTCTGGAGATTATTCCTGCAAGTTCGCCCTTTGGGCAGAAAGCGTTTTTGTAACGCAACCGCCTGACGGAAAAAATCCAGACCGGCAAGGGTCGGCTCGCCGCCGTGCCAGACAAAGCTAATCTCCTGATCAGGACTGGCTTTGATATATTGCCGGATATAGCGTTCCAGTGTCGTATCCGTCATCCGCTTTTGCCCGTTAGTCGGGGTGGAAGCATTCGTTTTCAGATAGTAACAGTAACTGCAGGCCAGGTTGCATTGCGAACCGACGGGTTTGGCCATAACGGAGAAAGATCGCGGACCCTCTGATTCTTCTTCCGGAATGCTTGTTTCTTGAGGAATGCTCGTTTCTTCCGGCATCAGGATAAGCCCCGCAGATGCTTCTCAAAGAACGCAAACGTTTTCCCCCAGGAGTCCATCGCCTGCACCGGGCGGTACGCATCCCGGTCGTAGTACCAGAAGCCGTGACCCGCGCCGTCATAGCGATGAAATTCATAGGTTTTGCCGTGCTTCTTTAACTCCGCCTCATGTTGGTTGACTTGTTCGGGGGAGGGGAACATATCCTCGTTTCCAAATATGCCCAGCAGCGGGCAGCTTAGCTGTGGCGTCAGGTCAATGGGCGCGACAGGGTTGGCCGGCGACAAATCTTCTTTCCCCATGATCACGCGCCCGCCCCAGCAGTCCACTGCCGCGTCGAGGCCTTCCAGCTTGCAGGCTGCCAGAAACGTATGGCGCCCCCCGGAGCACATGCCGATTACCCCGTTTTTGCCGCTTGCATAAGGAAGGGAGGTCAGATAGTTCAGGGCGCCTTCGCAGTCTCCCATTACACTATCGTCTGCAACGCCTCCCGCTTCCCGCGCTTTCGTCGCGATCTCCCCGGGAAGCCCATGGCCGAATCTCTCGTAGATGTTGGGGCAGATCGTCAGATAGCCATGATGGGTAAAGCGGCGGGCGACTTCAAAGTTTATTTCGTCCCATCCCGGCATATGCGGGATCAGGAGAATGCCCGGATAGGGGCCTTCGCCAAGGGGACGGGTAAAATAAGCGTGAATCCGGTCGCCATTGTACCCTTGCATTGTCACTGTTTCGGCCAGCATTCCTTTGTACGCGTCGGTTCGGTCTTGATTCCACATCTTCGTTATACCTCCTTTAATATAGTGTTTAATTTAATATGCAGATAAATAAAACACCTACGTCTTACACCATTATTCTAAAATAAGTATAACGGACTGTCAATCCGAAGTAGATAGAACTACATACATGAAAAAACATGGGAATCGATAATGCGGGGGGCAGATCAGCCTTGAGCTTTTCAAGCGCTTGGTGTAGAATAACTGTGGCGTCCTGAAAATAACAATAGAAATCAAAACAATGGGAGGGAACACTATGACAATGACTGAGCGGGAGAACCTGCTGCGCGTTGCCAATGGGCAGGAACCGGCATGGTTGCCCCGCAAGGGGATCGTACCCTATGCTGACGTAGATCCCGAGGAGCACAAACCTTGCTGCTTAGGCGCCATGCCAATGCTATTTCCGCCGAAAACGAACGCGAAAGGCGGCCGTATCGATATTTTTGGCGTGGAATATGAGGCTACGGACAGTACCGATGGCCTGCAGCTGCCGATGCCAAACCACTTTATACTGGACGACGTAACGAAATGGCGCGATGTGATTAAGGTTCCCAGCCTTGAGGGGATCGATTGGCGGGCTGTTGCGGAAAAATCCGTTGCGCATATCGACCGCAAGGAGAGTTGCGTCAGTATGGGAACGCATGTGGGCTATTTCCAGCATCTGATGAACTTCATGGGCTTTACCGAAGGCCTCATTGCCCTGCAGGAGGAGCCGGAAGAAGTGATGGAGCTTTATGCGTATCTGGCGGAGTTTTACGAGACGATCTCGAAGAAGCTCATCGAATACATTAAACCCGATTTCTATGGTATCACAGACGATACGGCCACTGCGCGCAGCCCCTTTATTTCCAATGAAATGTACAGGAAAATGATAAAGCCTTTCCATGCAAGCTTAGCGAAGATCGGCGTGGACCACGGCTGCTTTATCGAGATGCACAACTGCGGGCGCTGTGAAGACGTCATCGACGACTGGCGCGAATTCGGCGTGTCCTTCTGGAACCCTGCCCAGGTCATGAACGACCTTCCCGGCATTAAGAAGAAATATGGGAATAGCCTGGTGCTGAACGGCTGCTGGGATTCCTCCGGTCCTGCGGGATGGCCGGGCGCCAAAGAAGAGCTGGTCCGGCAGGCAGTACGCGACTGCATTGACGCGTATGCCCCAGGCGGCGGCTTCTGTTTCTGGGCTTCGCTATACGGCTCGAAGGATAACGAAAAACAAGCCAGGCAGCATGCGTTCTGGATCACGGACGAATACAACAAATATGGCAGAACGTTTTATCAGAAACAAGGTTGACGCGCAGGATACTATTCAGGAAAGGAATCTGATTTTCTATGATCATTATCGGAGAAAAACTAAACGGCTCGATCCCTTCCATGGGGAAAGCCATCGCCGCCAGAGACGAAGCCAGGATTAAGGATCTGGCGCGCAAGCAAACGGAAGCAGGCGCGAATTTCCTTGATGTTTGCGCGTCGGTGACGCCGGACGTTGAAGTCGAAACGCTCAAATGGATGCTCGACCTTGTGCAAGGGGAGGTCGATACCCCTATCTGTCTGGATAGCCCGAGCCCGGAGACGCTGGTTAAGGCGTTGCCTTTATGCAACAAGCCCGGTATCATAAACTCGATCTCCGGAGAGGGCAATAAGATCGACCTGATCTTCCCTTTGATCGCCGATACCAAATGGGGCTGCATTGCTTTGCTCTGCGATGACCGGGGCATCCCGCAATCCGTGGAGCAACGCATGGAAACCTTTGCGATGATTATGAAAAGAGCGGAGGAATTCCATATCGAGCCATCGAGGCTGTATATCGATCCTTTGGTCGTAACATTGTCCTCCAACGAATCCGCCCTTACCGCTTTTGCCGAATGTACCCGCCAGGTTAAGGCGCAGTATCCGGATATCCATATCACCAGCGGCGCGTCCAACGTGTCTTTCGGGCTTCCGGTCCGCAAGCTGATCAATATGTCTTTTATGATTCTCGCCATGGGCGCCGGCATGGACAGCGCCATTGTCGACCCCACCAACCGCGACATGCTGGGCATCATCTACGCTGCCAACGCGCTTCTGGAAAATGACGAATACTGTCTGGAATACATCGGCGCATACAGGGATGGCGTCATCGGCCCCCCTCTTGAGGAACGCAAGAAATAAGAAGATAATATGATAATAGGAGGTTGTTTCCATGTCAAAAATTCAGGAAATCGCTGCAGCCATCGAAGCCGGCAAATCCAAAATCATCGCTGAACTAGTACAAGCCGCCCTCGACGAGGGTATCGCACCGCTGGAAATTCTTAACGTTGGTATGATCGACGCCATGAGCGTGGTGGGGGACAAATTCCAGAAAGAAGAGATCTTTATCCCGGAAATGCTCGTCGCCGCCCGTGCGATGAAGAAGGGCGTCGAAGTGCTTCAGCCGCATTTAGGAGATGCGGGCGCCGCCACTGTTGGTAAGGCTGTCATCGGCACTGTTTCGGGCGACCTGCATGACATCGGAAAAAATCTTGTCTCCATGATGATCGAGAGCGCGGGCTTTGAGGTCAATGACCTGGGTGTGGACGTCTCCCTGGATAGGTTCATAGAAGCTGTCGAAGGGGATGAGAAGGTGAATGTCGTCGCGCTCTCCGCGCTTCTGACTACCACGATGCCCGCGATGAAGGAAACTGTCGCCGCCCTCAACGCGTCGAAAGCCAGGAGCCGGATCAAAATCATGGTTGGCGGAGCGCCCATCACCCCCGAATTCTGCAAGGAAATCGGCGCCGACGCCTATACGCCGGATGCTGCCTCCGCTGCACAGAAAGCGAAGGAACTGGCTACCGCTTGAACGAATCCTGGTTCTGTATAGGATTCGGACCCATGCTGAACAGTATAGGAAACCCGTTAAAGAACCTACACATCGGGTTTCCTATAGCGGCGCATCCAGGGAGTTCCCGGATGTAGTCATTCTTTGAGTATACACTGAGTTTAAAAGGACTGACCCCTTTACGAATCGCGAACGGCTTAATTCCCATACGCGGTACCGGAAAGGGGGCAGTCCTAAGCTTGTATTACTGCCTTGCTTCATGTATAATCAAAGATAAGCCGCGCCGATGGAACGGCGGCGCTCCAACCGGAACGATCATCTCGATACATAATACGAGGAGGGGTAAGAATGGTAATGACAGAACGCGAGAACCTGCTTCGGGTTGTCAACGGGCAGGAACCCGCCTGGGTACCACGGAAAGGGATCGTACCATACGCCGAGCTTGATCCGGAGAAGCATAAACCTTGCTGTGTGACGGTACGGAGTGAAATCTTCCCGCCGAGGGTAAACGACAAGGGCGGAAGAATCAATGAATTTGGCGTGGAGTATGAACCGACGGACAGCACCGACGGACAGCAGCTTCCCATGCCCAACAACTTTATACTCGACGACATTAGCAGATGGCGGGATGTGATCAAAGCGCCAAGCTTGGAAGGTATAGATTGGCGGGCAATCGCAGAAAAAGCGTTGGCTAAGGTCGACCGAAACGAGTCCTGTGTACAGTTTGGCGGGTCGTCCAATTTTTTCCAACAACTGGTTGGCTTTATGGGTTTCACCGAAGCCCTGGTCGCCCTCCAGGAAGAGCCTGAGGAAGTCATGGCCCTTCTCGAATATCTCTGTGTATATCAGGAAACCATCGCCCGGAACCTGATCGGCTATATTAAACCGGATTTCTACGGGATGAGCGACGACAACTCCACTGCCCGGAGCCCTTTTTTCTCTGTGGAAATGTATAGAAGGATATTTAAGCCCTTCCACGTCCGAATGGCAAAAATTGGAAACGAACTGGGCCTGCCCATCGACATGCACGACTGCGGGCGCTGCGAAGATCTTATCGAGGATTGGCGCGAATTCGGCGTCAAGATATGGAACCCTGCGCAGGTGATGAACGATCTCGTCGGAATCAAGAAGAAATATGGCAACGACCTGGTATTGACCGGTTGCTGGGATTCCTCCGGTCCTGCCGGCTGGCCGGATTCCTCAGAGGAGTTGGTTCGGCAGGCGGTACGCGACTGTATCGATACCTTTGCGCCGGGCGGCGGCTTCTGTTTCTGGGCCAGCGTATATGGCGCCAAAGGCGATGATGTGGCCAAACAGCACGCATTCTGGGTCACCGACGAATACAATAAGTACGGCAGGACTTTCTATCAAAGACAAGGTTAATTTGGTTTGAATTGATTAAGGGAAAGAAGGATTGGAGGGGGATACACATGACGATGACGGAACGTGAAAACCTGCTTCGGGTGATCAATGGACAGGAACCGGGTTGGGTGCCCCGCAAAGGCATAGTACCCTATGCGGATCTTGATCCAGAGCAGCATAAGCCCTGCTGTGTAGGCGTCATGCCGGAGCTTTTTCCGCCGAAAGTGAACGCGAAGGGCGGGCGGATCGACGTCTTTGGCGTTGAATACGAACCTACCGACAGCACAGACGGCATGCAATTGCCGCAGCCTAATAATTTTATCCTGGACGACATTACCAAGTGGAGAGACGTGATCAAGGCCCCGAGTCTCGAAGGGATCGACTGGCGGGCGATTGCCGAAAAATCAGTGGAGAGAGTGGACCGCAAGGAATCTTGCGTACAGTTCGGCGGATCTTCCGGCTTCTTTCAAACCTTGGTCAACTTTATGGGCTTTACCGAAGGCTTGATCGCCCTCCAGGAAGAGCCGGAGGAGTGCATGGCGCTCATCGATTATATCTGCGATTATCAGGAAACCATCGCCCGGAACCTGATCGGTTACATCAAACCGGATATCTACAGCATGGGCGATGACAACGCTACCGCCCGGAGCCCCTTTTTCTCTATAGATATGTACAGGGAAATATTCAAACCTTTCCACGTTCGTATGGCGAAGGTCGCTACAGAGCTCGGTCTGCCTATCGATATGCATGACTGCGGGCGCTGCGAAGACTTTATCGAGGATTGGCGCGAATACGGCGTCAAGATATGGAATCCGGCCCAGGTGATGAACGATCTCGTGGGGATCAAGAAGAAATATGGCAACGACCTGATATTGACCGGTTGCTGGGATTCCTCCGGCCCTGCCGGCTGGCCGCACTCTACAGAGGATTTGGTTCGGCAGGCGGTACGCGATTGTATCGATACCTTTGCGCCGGGCGGCGGCTTCTGTTTCTGGGCCAGCGTATATGGCGCCAAAGGCGATGACCTGGCCAAACAGCGCGCATTCTGGGTCACCGACGAATATAATAAGTATGGCAGGACCTTCTATCAGAAGCAAGGCTGATTCAACGTCGCATATTTATTACGCGTACAGTAGACAAATGGATAATCTATGAAATATAATGAGAGAAGCATATTGAGGAGGTAGTATCCATGACAAAAATTCAAGAAATCGCCGCAGCCGTGGAGGCAGGCAAATCGAAAATCATTGGTGAACTGGTTCAGGCAGCCCTTGATGAAGGCGCCGCCCCGTTGGAAATCTTAAATGTCGGCATGATCGACGCGATGAGCATAGTTGGCGACAAGTTCCAGAAAGAAGAGATCTTTATCCCGGAAATGCTCGTTGCTGCGCGCGCCATGAAGAAGGGCGTGGAAGTACTCCAGCCACATCTGGGAGACGCGGAGGCGGCGACGGTCGGCAAAGCGGTTGTCGGTACCGTATCGGGCGATCTGCACGATATCGGCAAAAATCTTGTTTCCATGATGATCGAAAGCGCCGGTTTTGAGGTCAATGATTTAGGCGTAGACGTAGCCCTTAATCAGTTTGTCGCAGCGGTAGAAGGAGATGAGAAGGTCAATGTAGTGGCGCTTTCCGCTCTGCTGACCACCACCATGCCGGCAATGAAAGAGACCGTTGCCGCCCTCAACGCATCGAAAGCCCGCGGCCGTTTTAAGATTATGGTCGGCGGCGCCCCCATCACGCCGGAGTTCTGCAAGGAAATTGGCGCCGACGCTTACGCGCCGGATGCGGCGTCCGCGGCCCAGAAGGCTAAGGAGCTTGCCAAAGCCTGAGCCTGAGCCTGAGCTTAAGCCTATCTTCACAAGCCTATATAAGAGAATCCAAAGAAAAAGCCGGTTTGAGACAAACGGCTTTTTCTTTGCGTCCAGGAGAGCGAAGCGGTAAGTCCTATTACAGCCGGTCGCCCCAGGCAAGCTGCCGCGGCCAGGTTTTGCTGAAGGACATACGGGGCACGATCATTTTAAACTCTTCTGTGAGTATTTTGTAGAACTGCGGATAACTGGTAATATCTTCCTCAAAGACTTCCCCGTTTACTTTACGGCGAAAAACCGTACCATCCACGGCGATGCTGCCGGTCTCGGTTCGCAGGCGGACGACGCGCCTGTCGCTTTTCTGCGTGAGCTCATTCGGCGCGATAAATTCCAACAGTGTATGCGGCCGGAGATAAACGGTATAAAAATCCGACTCCGTGCCGTCGGCTGTGTGCTTCACCAGCGTGATATCGCCAAACTGCCCGCCTTCGTGGTGGCGGATGGAAAACAGGGATCCGAGCACATCCTGTATACCGGGTTCGTCGATATCCACGGGACCTTCCGCACAGCCCGCGCCATACCCAACGTCGCAGAGATAACGCCGCTCGCCAATGGTGACCACCGTCGTCCGATGCCCCATCAGGTTGTATACAGGCCTACCAAACAGAAGCCGGCCCGCTAAGGCATAGCATTGATAGCCAAGGGCTTCCAGGATTGCCATAAAGAAACCGTTGATTTCAAAGCAATACCCGCCGCGCCTGTTGAGAACGAATTTCTCAAAAAGATGCTCCGGCGCATAATCGACATGTCGCATATAATCGCAGCAATCCAGCGTTTCATAGGGAACCGTCATCATATGCGCAAGCATAATCTTTTGCAAATTTTCCCTGCTCGGCGCATAATCGCCGCCGGGGTCAAGGCCGATTCGCTCCAAGGCCATAGCCAGATCGGGCAGCGGCGCGAAGTATTCGGGTGCGTTGACGCTGTAATTTCTGTCCAAAATCATACGGTATCCTCACACTTTCCTGTGTATTCTGCGTTACAGAGCTCTCCCTTATACCTCAGTAAATAGCGAACTATAGCGTTTCAGGCATGGCGCCAGCAAGGCGGCGATCTCCTCTTCGCTATGGATCATGCTGTTAAGATTCAAGGTAAGGGATAGGGGCTCCCCACTGCCATCCCCTGCGGTTATCCATGCGCCGGAAGTCAGGATTTCCGGCTGGCCGAGCCGAGTTAGGGAATACCGGACGAAACTGCTTTCGCTTTCCTGTAAAACACCCTTCACATGACCGTAGATGATTTCGTCGCTGCTGAGCAGCACGCCTATCTCTGTGAATAGTTCGCCCAGCTTCCGAACCAATTCGGTTCTTTCGGCGGCTGCTTGCGGATGTATCGAATAGTGCAGACCTACCGCGCCGACGATACGTTCATCATGTTCGTGATCATGCTCGTGATCATCATGCTCTTGGTCATGTTCGTGGTCATGCTCCTGGTCATGCCCCTGTTCTTCCCTGCCGGCTTGCCCGTCTTCGGCGTCTTCCGGGCGGAAGAGTGTATTCAAAATCCTGATGCTGTCCGCGACTCTGTCCTTGTCCGCAGCCATTAGCATGACCTCGTTTACGCCGGTAAGGTCCTTCAGATTGTCCACGATAGGATCCGGTTCCCGGAAGAGATCGGTTTTATTCAATATAATCAAATCGCTGCCCATGATCTGATCCCGGATAAAATCACCGATAATCTGGAGCCTGGTCCAGCGGCTGCCGTCCACTACGGCGATAGCGGCAATCTCAAGCCCGATCGAAGAATAGGTATCCAACAGCTCCTTCACGTTAAAAAGCTCCGCAACGCCGGTCAGCTCGATGATCAGCCAATCGGGTGAAATCTGTTTGTAAATCTCATCCACCGCGCCAATCAGGCTGCCTGTGATCTCGCAACAGACACAGCCGCCGAACAAGGGCGTCATTTTCACGCTGCCCTCCCGCAGCAACACATCGTCGACGCCCACTTCGCCTATTTCATTTTCGATAATGGCGATCGTGCCCAGTTCAGCGCGCAGGATGCCGTCGATAAACGCGCGAATGATAGTGGTTTTCCCTGAACCGAGAAAACCGCCAAAGAGTAAAATTTTCATGGATCGTAACCTCCCTTATGTTTGAACGAACCTTCGTTCAGCACAGGATCAGCTCCAGACAAGCCTCCTTCCGAAACGAAAGGCCAGCAGTGTAAGGCAAGCGGTCAAGGCAATCAGAATCGAGCCTGCCTGGAACGAAAGCGTATAACTTCCGGTGTAATCGTATAAGAATCCGATGATAGCGGAACCGGTGGATACGCTGAAACTCTGGCTCAGGGACAGCAATACGAAAATGCGAGCGTAATCCCTTGAACCGAATATCGTGTGAACCAGAAGCGGCGCGGCGACCGACATTAACGTCAGATAATTACCCGATAAAAACGCGCCGCCGTACAATAACGCAGTGAGATTGGCGCCATTGAGCAGCATGAGCATGGACGCCATGGTAATACAGAGGCACAAGCTGATCATGGTTCTGCCGCCGAATTTGTCGTCGATCATCCCCATTGTGATTTTGGTGAGGGAGTTGCCGATCATACTTAACGAAGGCAGTATAGAGGCAGTCGTAAGCGCCAAGCCGATAGAAACGCCGTAAGCAGTCAATATCTGGGTATAACCGCCGAGGAAACCGGTAGCGGCGAATACAAAAAGCAAACAGAAGAAAGAGGCGGAGTGAATGGCGTCGTCACGGCTGACGCTTTTCTCAAGGTTGTGATTCTCCTGCTTCTCGCCTGCTGCCGGTGCAGGCCCTTCCTCGCCGTATGGCCGGAGTCCCTTATCGGCAGGCTTTAAGCGGACCACAAACAGGAGAAAGGGCAGTACAATGAGGGCGGTAATCGCGGCATTGGCTAAATAAGCGGTTCTCCAACTGCTGTTTTGGATGATCCACGCAAGCAGCGGATTCATGAATGCGCCGCCGATGCCGGAGAAGGTCATGGCGAGGCCTATGGCGAACCCTCTTCTTTTGGAAAACCAGTTACTCAGGATAATCGGCGGGATGACCAGGCTGCAAGCCGGACTGACAATGCCTCTGACCGCGCCGAAAACGTACCACTGCCAGAGATGATGAAAGGTACTCATGAGGGCCAGGGAAGATAAATTGATGATCAGACAGACAGAAAGCAGCAGACGGATAGGGACTTTGTCCAGCAGCTTGTTCAGCATCGTCATCGAGGCAAGGCCCAGTATGCCGCCAATGGTCTGCTGCAGCGTGAACGCGCCCATACCAAAGCCTAATTCGCTGGTCACGGGGAGATAGTACTGGCCGTTGCAGTTCATCGTCATGCCGAAACCCAGTGAAATCGCGCAGCAGGCAGCAAGCACGGCCCAAGCATAGTGGCGTTTTTCCATATTTCTATGTTCATCCTCTGCATTGTCGCTTTCCTATGGTTCATTGTATCTTGTCGCCCAATAGCTGTCAATCGGGCAAACACGCATTGACACGCAACAGGGGAAATGATACTTTTAAACTAGGATTCTACAAACGAAAAGTGTAACTTAGGAACGGACACCCTCAAGGCGCCAATTGAAGACAAGTTCATTTAAGGGACTCAGTCGTTAATGCTGTGGAAATGGAAGGAATGCGTGGAAAGGGAGGTGCGATGCGCACGCGTGATTCTGGTTTGATGGGAAAGCAAAACATGTAGGAGGGAGTAAAAAGCATGACACAAGCATTCGGGAAATGGCCGGAAAGCAGCTGGAAATCGGACAAAATCGACTGGAAAGCAGCAAAAAGCATAAC
>Ga0099364_10005550_pt1 | contig 18670 bp, 11 predicted proteins | sample TergutTh196P3_FD_73070 | JGI IMG/M metagenome (GOLD analysis project Ga0099364, IMG submission 73070) | Microcerotermes parvus P3 segment gut microbial communities from Pointe-Noire, Republic of the Congo - Th196 P3 | ecosystem: Host-associated > Arthropoda: Insects > Digestive system > Gut ...
TGGCGAGCAGGAAATACTCGATGCGAAGAAAAAAGCAGAAGACAGCGTCACATCAATGTTGTATAGTTTCTACTCCTTTGATTACTACAAAGGCGTCTACAGGCTGTATTTCGGCGTCGACGCGGAAGACTCTCTGAGAATTGTCTCGACGCGCGAAGCCGAAGGGTTCTGGCCATCCGAGTTCTGGGGGGACGCGTTCAAGCCGCCAGAGGGCTCCGTCTACATTGGCGAGACGGATATGGAAAATATATTCGATTACGAAGGGAATATCTATCTGTCGTTCAAAATCGATTTTTACCCCGGCACCCCGGAGAGCTATATAAACGGGCTGTTGCAAAATGGCTTCGCTGTCTATGAAACCATCTATTCAAGGCCCGAGATATCGGCGTTCATGCGCATTGACGGGCTGGTGTTCAAGGTAATGCTCGAAGAGGGCTACGACAATATCGGCACGATAGCGACAATGCGCTATCGCCTAAAATATTATCCCGATTTCGAATGGCCCGCCGACACCCCGCCCGGCATTCCCACGCCCGCAGGCTATGAGCTGTTCTACAAAGACAGCAATTCTGTCGGCAAGTCCATGTCCATGGACGGCGTCAGCTATAGCATCACGTTTGTGACCGTCGGCATGCCCGAATCCGATGTCCAAGCCTATTTCGACAGCCTTCTGGCCGACGGCTGGCAAGTCAGCATTATGCCCTCGGACGCATATTTTAAAATCTTCCCCTGGGGCGGCGACAACTGGATTTGCCACATATCCGGCGGCTATGGCTTCGCAAACGCCACGGAATTCAAAGTGGCGTTCCAGATATATAATTATTAGCAGGGCAAGGAGCGTATGCAAAAATGAACAGATCGCCGGCAATATCCATCATTGTAAGTTTATCGATAGCTCTCGCGACGGCGGCTATGCCTGCCTCTGCATTTGCCGCATCCGCTTCAGTACAGTCAGTGTCGGCAAACCCGACTACCTCTGCCGTGCTTATCGACGGTCGGAACGTAGCGTTTGACGCGTACAATATTGGCGGCAGCAATTATTTCAAACTACGCGACCTCGCATTTGCCCTGACAGGCACGGTTACTCAGTTTGAAGTAAGTTGGGACAGCCAAAGCAATGCGATAACGATAATAAGCGGCAGCCGGTATACGCCCGTCGGCGGCGAAATGGCTGGCAAAGGGGCGCAGGCGCGAGCCGTAACCGCTGCAGCATCAAGCGCTAAAATATTTATTGACGGAAAGGAAGCGAATTTAACGGCATACCTTATAAACAGCAATAACTATTTTAAACTGCGTGACGTAGGGGCGGTTCTCAATTTCGGCGTCGACTGGGACGAGGGACACAATACTATAATCATAGACACGACTAAAGCCTATGGCGCGGCGGGAGCGGGCGACGCGGGCAGCGGTGCGGGTGATGCGGGCAGCGGTGCGGGTGACGCGGGCAGCGGTGCGGGCGACGCGGGCGGCAGCACGGGCGGCGAAAGCGCGACCGGTAATAATGCAACGAAAGGGCAAGAACCGGGCAGCAATAACAGCCCATGGGTCAAAACTACATACGCGTCCGGCGATTTGGAAGCGCTCAAAAACAGATCCATAATTTTTGCCCACAATTCAGTCGGCCAAAATATACTCGACGGCCTAAAGGCCCTCGAGCCCAGCCTCCCGCTCACGAGCGGCAACCAGGGCGGTGCAAAGGGCATAACGGAAAACACCATCGGTTACAACGGCGACCCGGGCAAGAAACTCAATGCATTTACGGCGCTGATGGACAATGGTGGGCACAAAGCCCAAATCGCCATGTTCAAGCTTTGCTATGCAGATTTCCAGGCATATACCGACGTGGAGCAACTGTTTACCGACTACACGGCCACGATGGACGCCCTCGCCGCAAAATATCCTGATGTCATTTTCACCCACGTCACGGCGCCGCTCTACCACTACAACGCTTCGTGGAACAACAGCGTACAGCACGCGTTCAACGAAAAGCTACGTGCAAAATATGGCGGCTTGGTCTTTGACCTTGCCGCGATAGAATCCACCGACGCCGCCGGTAAACCGGTATATTCGCGCGACGCCGCCACCCCCGCCCTTGCCGAAGAATGGACGAGCGACGGCAGCCACCTAAACGAAGCCGGCGGCAAACGCCTTGCTTCCGCCCTAATATCATTCCTCGCGCAATTGTAAGTTAATTTATCGGCGGCTGCGCATTTTTCGCTTAATAAACAGATAGGATGTTCTCATAAAAATTATAATACCTTCACACCCGATCAGCCTTATATAATCCTCACTTGCATTTATGGCGATATCTATGTTAATTATGCACTTATCGCCAATAATTATTTATCAATCGTTATTATACGTTGATATATTTAGTGTATCTATAATTATTTTTGGCGGTATCTATATTATTTTATATACTTATCGCCAATTATGAACACGCAACAAAGTCTTTCGCCTCAAGGGCAAAATTTTAATAATAGTATATTCACGATCTTCCCTTGATTTTATGTATTAATATATCATATTGTCGTTGCAATTTATGTACATTCGTTTTATAATTAGCCTATATCTTATTGTGAGGTAGATTGTATGCATCGATCGGCGATGGGCGAATTATATCGCTGGAAGCAGAAAAAAAACAAAAAACCTTTAATTATTAAAGGGGCGCGGCAGGTAGGCAAGACATGGCTGATGAATGAGTTCGGCAAAACCGCTTTTGAAGAGACGGTCTACGTCAATTTTGAAAGTAATCAACAAATGAAGAGCCTCTTTTCAAATGACTATAATATTGAGCGCATCGTCACCGGCTTGCATCTATATGCGGGACACAAGTTTGACCCGGCCAATACATTGCTCATTTTCGACGAAGTGCAGGAAGTCCCGCAAGCGTTGGCATCGCTTAAATATTTCAACGAAACCGCTCCGGAGTATCAAATTATATGCGCGGGTTCCATGCTCGGCATAGCACTGCACGAAGGCACTTCCTTCCCTGTTGGCAAGGTGGAATTTATGGACCTTTACCCATTGTCGTTTACCGAGTTCATGCGGGCTATGGGCAAAGAGCAATATGTCGATGTGCTCGCAAAAGGCGATTTTTCGCTCGCGACTACATTCAAGCATGAGTATATAGATATACTGAAACATTATTACTATATCGGGGGCATGCCTGAAGTGGTTCAGGCGTTTTCCGAAAATAAAGATTTTAATGAGGCGCGTGATATCCAGCAGCGGATTTTGGCGGCATTTGAACAAGATTTTTCAAAGCACGCGCCCAACGACGCAGTGCCGCGCATACGTATGCTTTGGAACAGCGTTCCGGCGCAACTGGCAAAAGATAACAAAAAATTTTTCTATGGCCTGATAAAAGAAGGGTCGCGGGCAAAAGACTATGAGCTGGCTATGCTGTGGCTTTCAGATTGCGGGCTGGTCCACAAGGTGCACCGCGTGGATGCGCCCAGTATCCCGTTAAAGGCATATGAGGACTTGAAGGCCTTTAAGCTATATCTTTTGGACGTAGGGCTGCTTTCCTGCATGACACGGCTAAGGCAGGATACCCTGATAGACGGCAACGAACTATTCAAAGAATTCAAAGGGGCGCTTACAGAGCAGTATGTTCTGCAGCAACTTAAAACTCTCAAAGGCGTCGACGCCTATTATTGGACAAATAAACAGGGCAGCGCCGAAATAGACTTTGTCGTCGACAATGGGAAGAGCATTGTCCCTGTCGAAGTAAAGGCCGAGGTCAACTTGCAATCAAAATCTTTAAAAGCATACCGTGATAAATTTAGTCCGACTCATTCAATACGGGCAAGCATGGCCGATTATAAAGATGAAGGTTGGCTGCTCAATTTGCCGCTGTGGGCGATAGAGAGGATGGCCGATTGATAATCCACATGGAATAAAAATTACAAACGATATAGGGCAAGCCTCACTCGCATTCCAAGGCACACGTACGAAGCATTCGTACTATTACGAATCTATCGGCTCGGAGAAGTGCGATTCTCCTCACCTTACGCCCGCGATGCGGGTGCGCGCCGCTTTGCGTCGCGACAGTCAACACGACTAAAGATTCGTGCCATGTTGGTGGCTGGCACAGTCGTGATGACTATTAAATGAGCGAGGAATACGCCGCCGCTCCGACGAGCGTCATATACGGCGTCATCCCTCGCTCTAAATAATGGCAATAATATTAAAAATTTGCATTAGTTAAACTAATATAGATCAAGCGTACCTCTTCAATATTATCCTATAACTTGGCGAACAAGATCCTGCATTTCCTTCTCCGCTTCCTCGTACTTGGGGAAAAACTCATTATCAAGAAATGCACGGAACGACTCTTCGTCGATATCCCCTACGATAAACTTCGTCTCCATTTCTGTGATTTTTGTAGATAGATCGGGATTGTCTTCATTTACTTGGGTCAGCATCGGTACCTTTATGACTGGAAGGGGAACATCAACGGTCTTTTCTCTGTATGCCGCCACTTCGCGTTGGAATTTTTCAAGGGCTCCTGGTATTTCAGGCACTTCGGGGACTAGATGATCCCCTTCGAACGCGAAAGACATTGAACAATATGAACTCGTCCACTTTGCTAATTCAAGCATCTGTTCTTGCGTACGTACTAACTTTCTCGTCGGAAAATCAAATTCATCGAAATGTATGCCTTTAATACCCAATATATACAACTCGGCGCCTTCTACCGAATGACCGTAATCGACAAACTCCAAGACGCGCGGGACATCCTTACAATTATTGGAAATGGCCCATCCGCCCCATGTCGGCGGGCCATATGGGTTAAAACGTTCGCCGTTTTCATTCATAAGAGGCGCGTTGAAAGAGGCGTTAAGTAATTTTTCGCCATCGTTTGAACCGGCGCCGGTTTCGTGTCCGTCTTGAAATCCGATACGGTTTTGTTTAAATAATTCGCCGTCAGCATACATCTTGTTTGTGAAGTATTCCTGATCCAACCATTTTTTCTCATACGCTTCCCGTAAAAACAATAAATAAGGCATATATCCGGATTGTTTTTCTGCAATGTAGAAATTCCCGTCCGTATCAGGATACCCGGTCGTCGCGTACCAATCAAATGCGGATCTCAAATAAAGCTCATCGCGAATGCCTTTATCGGGTGAAAAAGCTGCGGTAACTTGTCCGGTCCCAGTTGGGTCGCCGTTTGTAAAAGCTTCGCATACAGCGCGGTATTCATCGAGCGTCTGAGGGGGGTCCATCCCGAATTTTTCCAGCCAATCTTCGTTAACTACATAACCCCAATGGTTAACGCGGTTCGGTCGCGGTACTATATGAAACTTCCCCGTAGCGGGGACCCGAGCTGAATCAAACATCTCTTTAGTTACATTTTTCATAATATTGGGATATGCGTCGACAAGACCGTCCAATGGAATGAACAAGCCTTCAGCAGCCCATTTTTCATAATTTTGGTCAAATCCCCAATTATAAATTAAATCGGGGAGATCGCCTGATGCCATAAGCAGCGTTAATCTTTCGGCAAAATTGTTAATTGGAGGCGCATCATATATGATTTTAGTGTCAGTGCGCTTTTCAATCTCTTCGATAATCGGATTGTTTTCGAATCCAACTTCAGCGTTAACGCGATTGAAAATAGTAATCGTGAAAATTTCCGGCTGCGGCGCAGTTGTTTGCGTCGTTTGCGTCGTTTGCGCCTGTTCGGTGGTAGCCGCTGCGCTCGTCGCGGCGCCAGTAGTATTGGCTGCAGCAGGCGCTTGGCTCTGTCCGCAAGCAGACATACTAATGACAATTAAAATAACCAAACATAAACCTAACGTTTTTTTCATTTTTAACATCTTTTTACTCCTCCTAAAATTTTTAAATACATTTACCCTTTAATCGAACCGACTAGCAAGCCTTTCATAAAAAATCTTTGTAAAAACGGATATACAACCAGAATTGGAAAGATTGATACGACAATGACAGCCATCTTGATATTAAAAGGATTTATGAGCCTAGCCGCTTCAAAATCCTGAAATCCTTCAAAATATATGTTAGTCTGATCCTCGATTATCATTTCGCGCAATATCAACATCAATGGCCATTTTGAACGCGTTCTTAAATAAATTATGGCGTTAAAGAAAGAATTCCAATGACCTACCGCGTGGAACAAAGCAAATGTTGCGATTGCCGGAAGCGAAAGCGGCAGTAATATTTTAAAAAGCACGATAATCTCATTCGCGCCGTCGATGATAGCGGATTCTTCCAAACTGTCGGGCAACTGACGAAAAAAATTCATCATCATAATGAGATTCCACGTACTCAAAGCGCCGGGTAGCATCAGCGCCCAAAGGGAGTCGTATAAATTCAGTGATCGGATCAAATAAAAGTTTGGTATCAAACCGCCGTTAAAGAACATTGTAAAAATTATAAACGGTAATATTATCGACTGGCCTTTTAAGTGTTTTTTTGTCAGCGGATATGCTGACACACTAAGCATGAATAGGTTCAATGCGGTACCGATTAAAGTTATAAATAATGTCGATCGGTAGCCGCTATAAATTAAAGGCATCCTCAGAACGCGATCATATGCCGCAAATGTAGGATTTCGCGGTAATATATTAGCAGGTTCGCGCAAATAGTCTTGATACGGCGTGATTGAAAATGTCACGACATACATGAATGGGATAATGCAAGCCAAGGCAAATAATGTGACTATTGTATAAATTATTGCATCATAAACCCATTCGCTTTTACTTTTTTTCATTTTAATCCTTATATTTCACTGCGTTAATATAAACCTGCTTCGCCAAATAATTTCGCTAAACGATCTGTAATAAAAATAAGAATCATGCCGATAACCGAAGTAAATAGTCCAACCGTTGCTGAAAATGAAAAACGCCCGCTGATAAGTCCGACTTTATAAGTATAGGTTTCAAAGACTTCTGATACCGATGTATTTTGTGGATTTTGCAAAACATATATTTGTTCGAAGCCGTTACTCATTATTTGGCCCATGCGTAAAATGAACAAAGTTACTATTGTTGGGCGTAGGCTTGGCAGCGTGATGTACCATAAACGTTGAATTTTACTTGCTCCGTCTACAATAGCGGCTTCATATATGTCGGGGGGAATTCCTGATATAGCAGCCAGGTATATTATAGTACCCCATCCGGCGCCCTTCCAAATATCGGATACAACAATTATGGAACGAAAATATTCCGACTTTGCCATAAAGAAAATAGGTTCATTGCCAAATTGCTCAATGATACGGTTTATAAATCCCCAATTCGGTGATAAAAAATTTATAATAATACCGCCTATGACAACCCAGCTGATAAAGTGCGGAAGATATACGATTGTCTGTATCGTACGTTTATAAATTTTACCTCGAAATTCATTGATCATTAACGCTAAAAGGATTGGCGCCGGAAAACCGAATAAGATTCGCAGTAAACTGAGCAATAACGAATTGATGAAAACCGAATAAAATGTATCCAGCCCGAACATGTATTTGAAATGCTCAAAACCAACCCAATCGCTACCGAGTATGCCGCGTGAAAAATTAAAATCCTTGAATGCTATAACAACGCCATACATTGGGATGTAATGGAATATTATGTAATATATTACACAAGGCACTAATAAAATATATAAATATTTATAGCGATTCATATACGCTAAAAATGATGTTTTCCGACGCTTTTGCATTGCGCCCTGTTGACTCATAGCAAACTCCAAAAACCGGTTTATTTATAATAATAAATTGAACTGCGTTATCATTTATTTTATTATGCTTTACGCTTCGCGGTCACCGGACACGCGTCGCCGTCATTTTATCGCAAATGTATATTGGACCTCGAATTCTGTCTTCGCGCCTTCCCTTCTTATTATGACAACATTAGTATCATGTAAACCATCCTGCCGATTGGCCCTTGCGGTAAAAAAGCGCGTACCTGCGCTGCCTTTTATGTTTAATGTTATTAGCGCATATTCTGTGTTGAATGACAGTTCGATATTATCTGCCGATTCGGCTTGTTTTATATTCCTTAAAGTGTCATAGCCGTTTTCACTTCTAAAAACTTCCGTTACTACATCGCTCATCGGAAGGGAAACTGTTAAATCGCCGTCGCCGTGAAATGTCCAATCATAAATATGCTTGTCATTTGATTCGGCTTTGAAGTTTTCATTAAACCCATTTTCCACTAGAGTCAATGTCCTTGTCAGCGTGACGCCCGGATATGCCTTTGTCGTAGTGGCGCTGCACATAATATCGTTAAATACTGACGAGTCTGCATCGCAAGGTTGTTGCTTTTTTCCATCGACTGTTATCATATTATGCGCTATAGTCGACCGATGCCATTTATTTGTAATTTCTAAAGCATACGCCCCTGTGCCAAGATCAGGTGAAAACCTATTTCCAGCAAAAAATAAATCAATCGTTAATTTGTCATTGTGATCATGTCCCCCGCCATATGGGGAAAATTTCATAGCGACGCGTAAATTTTCGCTCTCCAGTATTGCAATACCCGAAGCCTCTAAATAACGGCTTGGGTAATTAACGCTCTCTCCTGAGGGCAAAACATCCGGACCATATAGCAATGTATTAACGCCGATACGGCCTTTAACCACATTTGACGTAAGCAACGTCGGGAGGGGATTATCATGAGAAATAGGATGCCCATTGTCATTGTCATAGAGCCACATCTGGTATTTACACAATTCCGGTTGTTTATGAAGATGCGGTTCGAAAAAGGAAGCGCTCGACGCTAAACCTGTATTATAACCGGTATCATTATAGGACGGCATATATAGATCCGGGTAAACAAGCTTAAAGGGAACGTTAACCATATTTTTAAGCCGCTCATCATCAAATAAATCCACCCCTCGATCCTTTGCTATGAGCGCCATAGCCGTTAAAGCGTTTAATGTGTAAAAATGGTACCCGGGTGAAATCTCATACCATAATCCGTCTGCGTGCGTCCCTTTGTTTAGCTGTGCATACCAACCGCGCTCGCCATTTAGCGCTTCGTCCCATACCGTATCATCTTCCAGCGCGTTTGCGCACGCGCCAATCGCCGAAATCATCCAGGCTTGAATATTATGTATAGGGCCGCCTCTGAAAATTTTTGATTGGTCGCGCATCAAATCAAGCGCCGGTCTAAAATATGATTGACGCATCATGGAAATTTCGTCTTCTGAAAAAAGACGCATGTCGCGCGTCATGCGCAAAACTTTTTCCATTTGAATAATGAATATCGCCTCTGTCAGGCATTGCGGCATTATTCGGCCTTGCCCTGCGTTTTTTCCATGGACGAACCATAAACGCGTATAATTACTGGCATAAAATAATACATAGCGGCGTATATAATCCGTATAAACAGACGAATCGGGCATAAGGTGGGCGAGGATCGCGGCATATTCGAGATTTAATACAATTTGCGCGTGCACGCTTGCGCGAAACGCGCCGTCGTATGGTTCACCTGAATATATATTACCGCATTCTTTACAGCGGTGTTTTGTAGGCTGATCGAGTTCCAATAATAAATGAACGCCGCATACCGGACAATTATAATGATGAGTCCAATCCGTCGGTTCGACAGGCGGCTCGTCCCGCCAGCCATCGCGTATACCATTAAATTCCAAACATAGCGCCTCGACTGTCTTACGAGCCCATTCGTTGTTGTCTACGCGTGTTTTGAGTTTATCCCAATCATATACGTTCATCATCATAGTTTACCTCGTTGCCAATATTTTGGAACAGCTACATTATAAACACAAACTAAAACAATACGCAAATTAACGCCTTCAGATTATCTGCCGGCAATCAACGCACATTCCAGATATATTATTACCAATTGGGCAAGTAATATTTTTAACAATCAATGAGACAAGGGGTTTTTGCAACGATGAAAAGATCACGGGCAATATCCAATTTTGAGCCTATCGTTAACCCTCGTAGCGGCGGGTGGCTAATCCCTACCGCGCCAGACTCCCACCGGCTATATCACCAGAGCCGAACGGGCGCTTTGAATTGTAACCATGTATTAGGTTACATCATGGGTCAAATAATAATTCTTTACAGAATTATTATTTAGGGTATAATATTAATGGAGGTTGCCGATCCATGAAACGATTCATCAACCGCGAGCGGGAGCTTGCCAATTTAAATGACCAATATGCAGCAGATGGCTCTTCGCTAGTGGTGATATACGGGCGCCGCAGGGTAGGTAAAACTACGTTGATCAAAGAATTTATCAAAGACAAAAGCGCTTTATACTTTCTGGCCAGCGAAGAAAACGAACCTGTCAGCATGAAGCGGTTTGTAGAAGAACTCAGCGAATACACCAGCCAGACATATTTAAAAAACGCGTCTTTTAATAGTTGGCACGACATATTCCGTATATTTTTGGAACACCGCCAAAATGAAAAAAAGGTGCTGATCATCGACGAGCTGCCGTATATGGTCAACGCTAACCCGGCGTTCCCGTCAATATTACAATGGGTTTGGGACGAATGGTTCCAAAGCCAAAACATCATGTTGATACTATGCGGCTCGTTGATTAACATGATGGAGAAGCACACACTAAATTACAGCAGCCCCCTATATGGCCGCCTCACCAGCCAAATAAAGATGAGGCAAATTGACTTCATTCATTATCATAATTTTTTTGATGAACTGCCCTATAGAAATTTAGTTGAGTTCTATGCCGTAACCGGCGGAGTTCCGCGATACATAGAGCTGTTTAACGGCAAAGGCAGTATATATGATAATATTGAGCGCCATATGCTGTCGCCGGATGGGCTATTGTTTGAAGAACCTGAATTTTTGCTCCGCTTTGAAGTCGAGGAGATTGGCAGTTATTTTTCCATCATAAAAAGCATAGCGGCAGGGAACCGAAAACCGGGGAAAATCAGCGCCGATATCGGCATAAAACAAACTAGCCTACCAAAATATCTAAAAACACTGATTGATATGGACATTTTAGAGCGCGAAGTGCCCGTAACCGAAAGCAGTCCGGAAAAAATCAAGATGAGTCTATATCAGATCAAAGACAATTTTTTGTGCTTCTGGTTCCGGTTCATCTACCCGGAGCGCGGGCGAATAGAGCTCGGGCAATCTGAATATGTGCTGGAAAAAATCAAAGCCAATTTTGTAGACAACCATGTTACGCACATATATGAGATTGTATGCCGCAGCGAGCTTTGGCGCTTTGCGTCTTCGGGCGATTTGCATTTTAACAAGCTGGGGCGCTGGTGGAACGGTAAAAACGAAATCGACATAGTTGCCCTCGACAGCGGTGGCGAGGATATTATATTTGCGGAATGTAAATACCGCGCCCAGCCGATGGACGTCGATGTGTTTTATGATCTACAGATAAAAAGCGGTTTTGTGCCATGGAATAAAGGAAGCAGGCGTGAATCATTTGTCCTGTTTTCCATCAGCGGTTTCACAAGCCGCTTGCGCGAATTGGTGGGGGAGCGTTCCAACTTGTTGCTGGTCGGCGAAGACGGCCGATTGACAGTCCGCAGGTAGTAAATATTACAAACGATATGTGGCAAGCTCCACTCGCTTCTAGATTTTAATGAAGCGAAGGGTTGCGCTACCGTAGGCGTTTAATGTTTTCGCGGTGAGGCACAGCCTGTAGAGGCAGTCCCTGTTCCAATCGTTATGCATTTTTACGTCGCTCAGTTTTATCTCTTCGACGGAAGCGTCAAATGCGCCGCCGTCGTACGTCAGGGCGATCTTCCTGCTCAAGATAGCTTGGCCGTCCGATAGCAGCGGTTTGTCCCCGAGCAGCAAATTCAAGCGCAGGGGCTCTTTACACACGCTTATCCTATATGTATCGGTGACGGTGAGTTCCTTTCCATGGTTAAATACGAACTCGCGCCGGTATTTTTCGATGCCCGCTCTTTCCGGATATGCCTTTGCGATATCGAGCGTGAATACCGTTTGATCGCCGGCGCTGTTATATGCCACGCCGCCCGCGCGATACTCGCTCCCCGCAAGCTGATCGGCGCCGTTGATCGTAGGCGTGTTGTGGTAACACGATTGCATGGCCCACAAAGTGTAGCGCATTTCGTTAAATGTAAACTTAGTATATTGCTCCACTCCCGCATCCACGACGACCGGGACGCCGTCGCAGTATACTATGAAGTTGCCCACATCGTTGTGATTGTGGCTTTCCGCATTATTGCCGCCTTTGGCCGAAAAGAAAAGCCCGCCCAGGCTGCCTTTTGCGTCGCGCGCCGTGACGACTTGTATGCCGCCGAACCATTCGGTTTTTGGCGCCGCAAAGACGCCATTGCGCTCCTCGTCGAACATATTGCTCATCGCCCGAAAAAGCGTATTTTGATGCGAAGGGCCGTCTGCGTCCTTGCTCTTGCCACTGATGCTCCTGAGGTAAGCTGCGAAACCGACGAGATTGTCATCGCGTATCTTGGCGCCGATTCGCGACAGCAGCGCTATATTTATGCCCGGAGCGGGCGCAGCGTCGGCGTAATTGACGAAATAATTTCCGGCAATATACACCTTGTAAATATACGAAGCCATATTGCGGATTAATGGCTGTGCATAAATATCCGCAATGTCGGCGACATGCCCGAGCTCCTCGAGGAAATCGAATACTGAGGCGCCTGCGACCCCAAAATAACCCGGGCCTTCATCGCAACCGCCGTCTTCGGCGTAAAAATGCAAGAAACGGTTAGCGCTCCTGATAGTCTTGGAAACGCCATGCTCCAATATGGACGGGAACGCGTCTTCGAAAACGAGATACGCGACCAATACATTCGAATTGATCCATGGGTTCCAGTTGTTGACCGGATTGTCGTCGGCCAAACCCATCCAGTCAAATCTATCATGCTCCAGGTAGGGCGCGAGGATGCGGCGGTTGACTTCCAGCTCCATGCGGCGCTTAACAAGCGGGGAGATTTTCGCGATCTCGTTCCCAAGAAAATAATAAACCCATGATATCAGCGCGCCGGTTTCAGCCGAAAAAAGATCGATGTATATGGGCTCTTCAATATTGACAAGCTCGTTGCACGGCGGCCGGCTGCGATCCCCATAGTTAATATGGGCGGGGAGCACCCATGTGGACTCTTCGCAGAGCAGCCATATACCGTCAATAATGTCCTCTATATATTCGCCATTCCCCAAGAAGCACTCCGCGAGCATGAGCGTAAAGATGCGGTTGCGGCGCGCGAAATGCATAGCTTCATAACGCGAACGGTTGCCGTCCCGGCTGAAATCCATATATCGGATAGCTGTCAGCGAAGGCCACTCCTGGCCTTTCAGCCGTTGCGCGTTCGAGATATAGAATTGCCGCCTGGACAACGGCGCCTTATCCCATCCAGCCCTGTCTGCATAAGCGGGGAACGGCTTAAATTTGCCGGTTATTTTAACGTCGCCAATCATATGGAAAATGCCCCTTTTTTTTAGATATATACAGCAATCCCATTTCGAAGATATCCGTAATATCTGAAATGTCCGAAATATCCGAAATGTCCAGGATATCATTGTATATCAATTTACGACGCATCTCAAAAATAGCGTATTGGATATTAAAAAAACGCCGCAACGACACGCCCGCCACAGCAACATTACAGCGCCCTGCCACAGCGCCCTGCCACAGTGTCCGCCAATGCACCCGCTACTGCGCCCTGTCCGCTCCGCAGCGTTCCGTCCGCCTTGACTGTGATAATGTTTCTTTGATATCTTTGGTATGGTTGCGCAGGTACAAGACAATGCAAATCCCGCAAACAATGCGTTATCAAAAAACCCTGTAGCTATCATGGCGCAAATTAACTTTCCGGAAGCGGCAGGATCGGAAGCGGCAATGGGACACATAGGCCTATAGGGATACTTTTGAGTGGCTTTGGAGGGTCGGCAGTTTTATGATTTTAATGTGCAAAAACGCACCGGTTTATGACATAACCAAAAAAATAACGATCAACAAAGCGCTAATGCCCGGTTCGATGCTGCACGGCATGAGCTTTGAGGATTGGTCAAGGCACCGCAAAAGCGTGATTAGCAATGTGATTGCAAGAAAAGTATATTTTTCGGCTTTCGGATATGGCCAAGAAGATGCGGCGGATGCGAAGACTCATATGTTGTCGCTGTCGGATTGTTACTGGATAAAGTCTGCAAATGAGGAAGTGGTTTTTGAGGAAATCAGCCCGTATTATACGTATTTTTGGGACGGGACCGGTATATATAACGGAAAGTCAGCCATCCCAACCATATACACGCCCGGCGCTGTGGACAAATACTGGATAGACCGCGCAAGGCTCTACAAAAAGGGCTGCGCCGTCGAATTGGAAGCCTATAGGCTTGCCGCCGCATTAGGGATACCCTGCAATAAAATCGAGGAATCGCACGATAAATCAGGCATCATTGTGTACAATTTTACAGACCCGGACGTGATGCTGGAACCGGCGATTTGCTCCGGAAAATTCAAAGGTACATTTTATCCTACAATAGATGAGCTGATAATAAATTTTGGAGAAGCAGGCGTTATAATGCTGGCCTTTGACGCTATTACGGGTAATACGGACAGGCACTTGGAAAACTTTGGGTTTTTACGCAGCCCAGACTCAGGCGATTTCATTGGAATGGCGCCCCTATATGATTTTGATCATGTTATGGATGCAAGCGGCACAGATGATTATCTATTAAAACAATTGCCGTTTCATCCTGAGATTATCCGCATCTGCAGGCAGGCGCTAGCTATAACAGACAATGCTGTTTTCCGCGCGCGCGCCGAAAAAATACTATCCGCCCATTGACAAGCTTGATAGTCGGAACGTTGATTAATATCGGAACGTTTAAAATGAACAGGGGGAAAATATGAAAGCGGTAATCTGTACAAAATATGGCGCGCCCGAAGTATTAAGAATTGTGAATGTGAAAAAGCCCGTACCTTAATTTATGGAGCGACAGACTCGGTAGGCACGGTGGCAATACAAATAGCTAATTACCATAATGCTCAAGTAACCGCCGTTTGCAATGAAGCAGGTCAAGACCTTGTTAAAGAACTCGGCGTTAAAAATATCGTTTTCTACGATAAAGAAGATTTCACAAAAATCCATGAAAAATATGACATAATTTTTGATGCGATTGGTAAAATCTCGAAAAAGCTATGTAGCCCTTTACTGAAAGAAAGCAGTCATTATGTTACTGTTGCAGAACCAAATATCGCCAAAGAATACATTGAACAAGTGGAGCTGTTGCGTTTACTGTTTGAAACCGAAAATTATAAGGCCGTTATTGATAAAGTATACTCAATGGAAGATATTGTTGAGGCTCACAGATATGTTGATACTGGCAAGAAAAAAGAAAATATTGTTATCTCGTTGCAATGATTCCATTTTGACGGTCTTGGAGGCTGTACATATAACTATAGGGTACTGCTGCCGCCACCGTCGGCGCCCTCACCCCCGAGGGCTTGTCTGATGCCTACATGCCGCAGTGCCGGCGTCTGAGGCGATGACGCCTCAGAGTTGTTCTGAAAATAAATAGCTATGACTATTTTCGCCCATATCATCATTCAAAACACCGCAACGCAGCAATATAATCATTTCGTAATCATTTAACGCTTTTCGCTTGAAAAGCATTCGCTGTTAACGTAAAATTTTTAAATACTAACAAATATTCACACTATTGGCGAGTTGGCGAGGAGATAATTCATGCCAGAACCAGATAGCTTTTCATTTCTGCTGTTTTCGGACCTGCATAGCCACAAAGGCAAAAATTTGAATATGACGCAGGCGCTTTCAAGCATGACCACATTTTTGAAGAATGCGGATTTCGATTGCGATTATATATTCATCGCGGGCGACCTTGCAAACCAATGCGACTACACGGACGTCGGAGAGACGATGGAAAAGCTCCGGGGCAGCGTGACGCTTAAAGATGATAGCAAGCAGCGCATATTTTGGGCGGTGGGCAACCATGATATCAAGCGCGGCAGGGCGCTGCGCGAAGGCGTAATCCGTGACATCAGGGACGAAAGCAACATTGATATGACATTTGAACGCGCCATGCTCGACGATGAGGCGCGGACGATTCTGACGCAGACCGGGATGGCCGAGTATCTGGAACATTATAAATCGGTATGCGGCTTCGACTTCCCGGCTGAGGAAGTCTTGAACGCGCATCGGTATATCCCACTTGAAAAGATGAATCTGTTCGTACTCAACACCTGTTTGACATCATGCGACGGTAACGACAGTAATAATTTATATATTTCCGAAAGCCGCCTGCACATGCTGATTGACCAGGCGCGGGCAGACTTACCGACTATTGTTGTTGGGCATCATGGGAAGGAGTATTTCAACAACGCGGAGCAAAGCAAAATACGCGAGTTGTTTGAGAACCGCGTCGACATGTATTTTTGCGGCCATTCGCATGGTGCGAGCTATTCCTCATTCGATACCTTTCCAAATGAAGTCCATCAAATCACATGCGGCGGCGGCATTATTGACGGCTACTCCAGGCTTGTTTTTATGCGTGGCGAGTATAACGCGACAGAAAAAACTATGACCATCACGCCGTACAGCTACGCAATAGACGGGGATAAGAGCTGGGGTAAAAATTATAGGCTCCACTCAAGATTGCGGCGCGAAAATAATACGTTCCCGCTGACTCGTATAGGCGGGGGCGGAGACGGAAGCGGAGAGAACGGGGGTGGTGGTGACGGAGGTGGTGGCGGTAGCGGGGGTTGGGACAAGGGCAATAGAAGTCGAAGTATCGGAACAAGCATCGGCGGCGCGTCTGCAGAGGTGTCGGCGCCTGATAGTGCGGTTGAATCTTTACTGTTCAACAAATCTCAGGCGTTTTACGACCGCCAAACAGAGCCGGGAGGGCGGTTTTATTATTTAAAACATGAGGATATGCTGCTGGCGGGTGTACAGTTTGAAACGAAGGCAATTCCGGTGAGAGACAGCAAAGAAAGCCAGAAACCTGGACGGAGAAGAAGTTATAAGCAGGGGAAAGAGCGAGACGATAATATCGATCCGAAACTTGGTCGGAGCGGTAGTATTGGGCAAGAGAGTGCACAGGATGATAGCGATAATAATTTGATTGGGCAGAGCGATAGCGATGGTTATTCGTATAAGCAGGATGATAACGATGAGCAATCGCCCATGCAAGCAAAAAATGTCGTCCAATGTGTGCTTGAATCGGATGATCATATGCTATTCATCGGTGATGGTGGAATGGGGAAGACCACTTCCCTGCTCCGTGTCTGGCAGATTGAACTGACTTCCTCCGAAGAAGACAGAAGATTACCTATATACATCCCCTTGAATGAATACAATATCAATGGCGAACCAAAATTTATTACCGAATTTATAAAAGATAAATATGGTTTCGATCTCCATATTGCCGTCGAACAACTCAAAATAGCATTATTATTGGACGGCTTCAATGAAATAACACGCGACATCCGCCCGATTGTCAGCGAAATTAAAGATTACATGCACCACGAAAACATGCAGGTCGTGTTGACTTCACGCTACGATTTCCGTACGCCGCACGGGTTCGACGCACTACAGGCGTGCTTGTTACAACCATTGGATGAAACCATAGTTAATGAGTATCTTATTCAAGAAAGTTATTCATACGAAGATGAAATGCTAACAGTCCTACAAAATCCAATGATGCTCACCCTGTATGCCAATACATCGTCCAGGCGCAGCTTGATCGAAAAAAGATTCCCGGGGATGTTTCCATTTAAACAAAACCGAGTCGTCGCCGAGGTTCTTCATAACTATATGATTTGCGAAGTCGGCAAGCTTGCCGTATCCGATGGGCAGGACAGGCTGGTACCAGCCGCCGTCGCTCTGTGGTACATCGCTCCATATATTGCATATAAACTGGAGCTAGAAGGGCGATTCTCGATGCCAAAGGAGCAGCTTGTAGCATATATTAATGAGTATGAAAAAATATATGGTGAAGCAGCTTTCGATGAAGCTACAAACAGGTTGGCTGGTGTCCTACGCGCCCTCAACGCTCCCCCTCAGTCATATGTCAGCGGAATGCAATATGCTATTATGCTGACGAACGAACATCATGTTTTTCTCGAAGAGGATATAAACTACATTTTCAGGCACCAATATTTCAGGGACTTTTTATCCGCAGAGTATATGCGGGCAATATTGGAAAAACATAACAATACGAATGAGCCCGAGCCACCGATTGTGCTACGCGGCAGGGCTTTCACACCGAATATATCTAAGATGCTGGGCGAATGCTTAGGCGAACACAAGAACACACAAGCTTTCGCGAGCAGGACGGCTCTACATGATACAGTCGACTCAATGCGTGGAAAGCCTTGGGGACAGTTGGGCTTCTCGCTGTACAATGTAATAAACATCTGGAAGGAAGCGCGGCAAAAGCGTATTGTCGGCGAGGATCTAAGCAGACTGGATTTTTCACATGTACCTATGAATGGCATCCGATTTTCAGAAAATACAATTGTAACTAATTTCGATGAAGCGGTGCTACAAACCAACAGTTTGTTACCAATGGGCCATATATCCAGCATCAACAGCGCTGCATTCAGCCCCGACGGTAGGCTCATCGTCACGGCATCCGATGACAGTACCGCGCGGATCTGGGACGCCGCCACAGGCGAGTGTGTCATGGTGCTGGAAGGGCATGGCGGCGGGGTCAATAGCGCCTCCTTCAGCCCCGACGGCA
>Ga0099364_10005551_pt1 | contig 18669 bp, 15 predicted proteins | sample TergutTh196P3_FD_73070 | JGI IMG/M metagenome (GOLD analysis project Ga0099364, IMG submission 73070) | Microcerotermes parvus P3 segment gut microbial communities from Pointe-Noire, Republic of the Congo - Th196 P3 | ecosystem: Host-associated > Arthropoda: Insects > Digestive system > Gut ...
CTGTGTTTTAGTGTTGCAACCAAAACTTTACAGGTTAAAACCGTTTTTGGGGAGGGGGTAAAACCCTTCCCCTTAACTATTTATTGCACTTAGTACTTGAATTGGGGACATCAATTCGTAATATATTTTTATTATTGTCTGTGTTTAAAATAAGACAATGTTTTGTAATTTTACAATCTAAAGGAGGTGAAATTAGATCGTTGGCGATATCTTTAATCCAGTTCTCGGCGGTGTTTATATTAGATGTTTCAATACCCGTAATTTCATGGGTTTTATCGTTAACACCTAGGATAATCGTTCCTCCATAGGAATTAGCCATAGCTGACATTTCATCAGCAATGGAATCTCTATGTGGCCCGGTTATTTTATTGTTCTTGAATATTAGATCCTTTAGTTCAAGTATACTATCTTCACCAAGGGAAATTAGGTTTAAAAGTTCTGTTTCTGTCATGTTATTTTATCTTAGCACCCAACCACTGTGATATCACTTTCTTCCCAGTAGAGTCTTTCTTCCCAAGGTAAGGTTTTTGTAATATCACGGCGGTCAAAAAGGATTAAATATGCTGAAGCCTGAGGAGCTTTTGTATCCCTATAGGTTTTAGTCTGTTCTACCCCTTTACTCTTGACAATTTCGATCGATTGCTTATTGTGAACAAGTTTTAATTCAAGTATGTACCTGGCGGTGTTGTATTCGACAAATAAATCCATTCGGCCCCGGCCTGCTGAATACTCCCGTTCTATCCTACCACCACCATTTAGAACCCTTTGCAGAAAGGCCATTAACAGGAGATGCGGAAAAGCCTCAGTGTAGTTCATCCTTTCATCCCAGGCCTCTGAGTTTTCACGCCAAAAGATTTGGAACTCTTTAAGGAGTTTATCCATATCTAAGGTTCCGTCTGGTTTTTCCCATTGCCATTCAGGTTTTACGATTGCAAGCTGGGGGCCATAGGTTAGCTGGCGGGCAAGGATTTCACGGTATATGGGATTGGCCACAATGGGGGTGCCGTTTTCTAAAGTAATGAGCCCCAAATCCATAGCCAGGTGAAAACCTGAACTTTCATTTAAAAGAGGATCAGAATTCCCAACTATTAGGGATTCAATAATTTTTTTTACTTCTGGATTCTCCATGCGGTAGGCCAGAGCATCCAGATGAGTTTCCCTCGCTTGTATCATCTGTTCACATGCTTTTTGAACATGATCAATCTCTACAGTATCAATACTATCTTCATGTAAAACTCGCATAGTTGCTCTGGAAAATAGTGAGTTTACTATCCAAGGCTGTCCATTGGATTGCTCCCAGACAAAATTCAATGCCTCATCTGTTATTTTTTGCCCGGTTTCTTCTGTTCTTTGAGAAAAAAGTTGTCCAATGTTTTCTCTGGAAAAATTACTAATGGTAGCAGAATCTTGTTTAATGTTAAAAGGAGACCCAGGATTAACACGGGTGCCATCTTTAGATTGGAAAATATAGTCTTTTAAGTCCCTCATCCCTACAAGGGCAATAGAGATAGGGAATTTCCCAATACCACGTTCAGAAAATCCGCTCCTTAATTGCCTTAAAAAAGATATTATAACATCACCTTCGAGAACATCAGTTTCATCAATGAGAACAGATAGTGGTTTAGGTGCAATAAGCTGTGACCATTGCCGCATGGTCTCATATAGCAATATTTGAGGTTCTTTATCAGGAATATTCGGAATTGGTAAAGATGAAGCTCTTGCAAATTCACATATGACATTGTGCATGGTAAGCATAGCATCATGAACCGAAGTGATACCCTGACATGCTTCAATAGAAATATAACAGGCAACTGCTGTTCCCTCAGCATTAATTTCCCTGGCCCAGTTTTGCAAAAAGGTTGTCTTTCCGGTCTGCCTGGGAGCATGTAGGACCCAGTAAAGATTGTCTCTAATATATCTGTGTAATTGGGCACCCACAATTCTATCAGCAGGAGGCAGCATATAATGATCCCAGGGGTTACAAGGGCCGGTGGTATTAAAAAATCTAACTGGACGTTTTTGCTTGTTTAACATCATAATGCAAGGTATAAATTTTCGGTTTAAAGATCAATACTATCCGTCTGTATAATTTCAGGAGAAAGGAAAGGGATTTAAAATTACCATAGTATTCGACAATTGAACCATAAGGCCCATGGCAGTAGCGGCGGAGTTTTATGACAGAATCAGCAAGAGAGCCAAAAACAAGACGAACTGCATGCTCTAGTTCATTATCGTATTTGCTATAGGTACTAAAACCCTTTGAATCATAAAATGCTATATTGGTATCAATATATTGAAACGTTACGTTATGGCACCAAAAAGCCCTAAGCCAAAAATGATAATCGGCGGCTATCTTGAAACCCTCATCATATAAACCATGCTCTATAAATAAGGAGCGTTTTATAAGGCTATTTTGGTGGTTTAGGTTGTGGAGGACCAGGTAATTTATATCAATAGTTTTAGGGGGCTGGAAATATATTTTATTGGTGGCCATGCAACCGGTATAATAAATATCTGCTAAAGGGGTGCTTTCTAGTTCATTAATTACCTTTTGCAGAGTATCATTATTTACAAGCCAGTCACCGCTATTTAAGAAGAGGCAATATTCCCCTTCTGCTTTCCTAATACCCTTATTCATGGCATTATAGATACCGTTGTCCTCTTCATGAAACCAGTGGTGTATGCCAAAAGCATATTTTTTTATGATTTCCAAGCTTTGATCGGTGGAATTTCCATCGACGACAATAAACTCATAATCCTTATTTGTCTGTTCTATAACACTAGCTATTGTCTTTTCAAGTCCTTTGTAATTATTTTTGTTAACTGTAATTATTGATAATTTCATTGGGCTTCTAACACAGACTTGTAGAGTTCAATATGTTTATTAACTATGGTCTGGTTATCAAAGTCTCTTTTTGCCTTAATTAATGAATTTTTAGACAATTCTTCTTTATGCCCTAGGCTGTATTGAACGCCATTATGGAGGTCTTTAGGATCAAAACAATCCGCCAGATACCCTGTTTGCTTATGTTCTACAATGTCAGGGATACCACCAGTGTTAAAAGCAGTAACAGGGATACCGCAAAACAGGGCTTCTAGGCATATATTAGGGAGGTTTTCGATTAAAGAAGGACAGATAATTACATCACAGAGATTGTATATGCCTGCCAGGATGTGGGGGTTAGATATATAGCCAGAATTAAAATAAGGGATAGTTAGAGCTTCAAGAAAAGAGACCCCGGCGTTCCCAAAAAGAACCAGGTGATAGTTTTCTGGGTCTTTGATTAGTTTAAGGGCTTCGATTAATAGATATTCACCTTTAATTGATTTTTTGCTTGAAATTTCATAAGCTGCCCCAAAGCCTATGATGTGTTTGTCTTCTGGTATATCATATAAAACGCGAAGAGAAGACTTATCTAGGGGTTTGAAGATATCTTCTGGGACAATGTTAGGAATAACCGTACAGGTTGAAGAAGTTCCCTTGAATAATGCACTTTCCTCATAAGTTGTCTTTAAAAAGTTACTGGGGGCTATAAAGTGAAAGGTCTTATTTTTCCAGGCTTTTTTCTTTCTTTTCCAGGTGTATTTACATAGATCAAAGCCCCTGGTACTTCTAGGTTTGTTACCGGTAAAGTACCCAATCTGGTAACGATTGTCGTTTTCAAGAATATTAGGATGGTGTTCAGCCCCGCAGATGGACCAGGAATCGTGGAGAGTCCAAAATATGGGTTTTTTGATTGTAGAAATATCTTTTATAGATAGTAAATTATGATTTATCCAGTGGAGATTAACTATATCAGCATCAGATGCATTCAGTTTATTAACATCAATCAAGGACTTATTATTTAATGAGTGTAAAATAGTATTTGAGGTTCTGAAAAAGAATGTAATTATTTTAGAAGCAATAAATTCCTTTAGTTTGTATAAAACTCTATTATATTTTTTATTAAGTGATTTTATAGAATCGGCAGTATTTTTATCAAAAACCTCTAAAGTAACATTTTTGTTTGCATTATTTATGGCAATAAATAGTCTATGTGCGGAAATAGCTGCTCCACCATAGGTGTCAGAATGATTAATTATCAGTATCTTCATGGGAAAATTTGCTTAAATTTCTTGAGGGAAGGTTTTAGGAATGAAGGTACAAGTTTTTTACATAAATATAATGGCAAAGGTTCAATACCAAAAGACATTATATTTATTTTTTTCATTGCTTTTTTATGTAGATAAAACTTTTTAGGATGTATAATTGAATTAATCTCATATCGTTCTTGATTATTAAAAAATGATGATGGATCATTGGTATGGGTATAATTGTTATCAAAACCAATGTTACTTATCATATTCCGTGAGGGAACTATACATATACTATCGTTAGAAAAATTAGCATATGTCCACTGATAATCCCAAAAGTCAATGCTATCTGTTTTTTTACTAATTTTATCGAATGTATCTATCCAAAAATTTTGGACATTGTGCCAGCAAGGGAAAATTTGAGATAACACTTTATTTTTTTTAAATGAATCATAATTATTTATTTTAAATGAAAACTTTTCCCATGCGCGGCGCCATGTGGCCCAACCCCATATATGGGGAACCCTGGTAAAATAGTAACTGCTGTTGTTTTTTGTTTTTGTGATACCAAGTGGATTATGGCCTGATATACAAAAGATTCTTTCGTCATTTTCATATCGATGCAATAGGTCCTGGCAATAAGAAAAAAAAGAAAGGCTAGGAAGGCAATCGTCTTCAAGGATAATCCCCATGGGCTCATGTTCAAAGAACCATGTAATTGCCTGGGCAGGTGCAATTCCACAACCCAGGTTTTCAGAATGGAAAAGGGTTTTTACCTCACAATCCCAGGTTATTGAAGAATTTAAGTAATTTCTTACGGCATGTATGGAGTCAGGATCATCCAAATTACCGTGCCTGGGACCATCGGAAGAAATATAGAGGCGGGTAGGGGAGACCTGGGCTATAGTCTCAAAAACCTTCTTGACAGTATCAAGACGATTAAAGGTAATGAGTAAAATAGGGATTTGAAGGGGAGTCATCTAAGGGTTGGAGGATAAAAATGCAGTATATGTTTTTTTTAGACCTTCGATTAGTGAAGTAGACGCAGACCAGCCCAGATTAGTCATTTTAGAAACATCCATGAGCTTTCTGGGGGTACCATTTGGTTTTGTAGTATCCCATTCTATAGCACAATCTGTCTCAGGTAGATCATGATATATAACATTTTTAATAAGGTCAGCCAACTCTTTTATGGATTGATCGATACCAGTACCTATATTGATTAGTTCACCTATATCAGAAGCATCTTTGTTTTCTAATAAAAATAATATTGCCTCCGCCAGGTCCTCATTATAGAGAAACTCCCTAAGGGGTGAACCATCCCCCCAAAGGGTGACCTTATGGGTGTCAGTAGTTTTGGCTATATGGAATTTGCTAATCAATGCAGCCAAGACATGACCGGTTTCTATATCATAATTATCCCCTGGGCCATATAGATTAGTGGGCATGACCGAAATAAAGTTTGTGCCATGCTGTAGGTTATAAGAATTACACAGCTTGATAATAGCTATTTTGGCAACCGCATAGGCATCATTAGTTGGTTCCAGGGGGCCTGTAAGAAGATACTCTTCTTTTAAGGGCTGTGGGGCTAATTTAGGATAAATACAAGAAGAGCCCAGATTTATAAGTTTTTTAACTCCCGATTTGTAAGCACCATGAACAACATTCGAACCTATCATGATGTTCTCGTAGATAAAGTCGGCGGGGTAGGCGGCGTTAGCACCTATACCACCGACCTTGGCGGCAGCAAGGATAACATAATTGGGTTTATACACAGAAAAAAATTGATCTACTTCAGGTTGATTAAGCAAATTTAATTCCTGCCTGGTTTTTGTGATAATGTTTGTGTATCCTGATGCCTGAAGCTTCCGTAGGACTGCGTTACCTACCAAGCCTCTGTGGCCAGCCACATAAATAGAATCTGTTTTATTCATAATAGTTGTGTACCTCGTAACCACCTTTTTTAAGATACTCTTCTTTCTGTGCAAGATTTAAGTCATTTTCAACCATCATTTTGACCAGTTCGGGAAGCTGGACCTTGGGTTTCCAGCCGAGCTGGGTAAAAGCCTTGGTGGGGTCTCCGATTAATAGTTCAACTTCAGCAGGGCGAAAGTAGCGGGGGTCAATTTCTACGATAACACGGCCAGTGGCAGAGTCTTTTCCTTTTTCATTAACTCCCTCACCTTCCCAGGTTAACTGGATACCAAGTTCAGAAAAGGCCATGATAATAAATTCCCGGACGGTGGTGGTGACCCCCGTCGCCATGACAAAGTCATCGGCCTTCTCTTGCTGTAGCATAAGCCACATTAGTTCCACATAATCACCGGCATAACCCCAGTCCCGTTTGGCATCGATGTTACCCATATAAAGCTTATCCTGAAGGCCCAGTTTAATTCGGGCAGCAGCACGGGTTATTTTTCGGGTAACAAAGGTTTCTCCCCTAATGGGACTTTCATGGTTAAAAAGGATACCGTTACAGGCATACATGCCGTAGGATTCCCGATAGTTAACCACAATCCAATAGGCATATAACTTTGCAACTGCATAGGGACTACGAGGATAAAAGGGGGTAGTTTCTTTTTGGGGAATTTCTTGAACCTTGCCATAGAGTTCCGAGGTAGAAGCCTGATAAAACCTGACCTTCTTTTCCATGTTAAGGATGCGAATGGCTTCCAGGAGCCGGAGGGTTCCTATGCCATCAGTGTCGGCAGTATATTCAGGAACTTCGAAGGATACCTGCACATGGCTTTGGGCACCTAGATTATAAATTTCATCAGGTTGCACTTGCTGTAAAATACGTACCAGATTTGACGTATCAGTAAGATCGCCGTAATGAAGAATAAAATTGCGATTATCAACATGGGGATCTTGATAGAGGTGATCTATGCGTTCAGTGTTAAAACTAGAGGCTCTACGTTTTAGTCCGTGGACAACATAACCTTTTTTTAACAAGAACTCTGATAAATAAGCTCCATCTTGACCTGTTGTGCCTGTTATAAGGGCTGTTTTACTCATATAATTACCCCTGCTTCAGTATTAATAAAAAATAGTGCTTATAGAAAAAACGATAGACCCTAAGTAAAAAAACAAGTATAAAATTATAACTATAATTTAATGTAATGTCTTCAAGCAAATCAAAATTATTATATGACTTTTTTTTATATTTTCTTAATTTGATATATATTTCATTAATATCATTATTTATTTTTTCGCTATTATTTTTAATATCGTAATATAGTTGCTTTGTCGAGTTCATCAATATTTTATTACAAAAATGGTTTTTATTTAAATCATTCATTTCAATGTATTTTTTTAATGATTCTATTGCTAAAAAAATATTTTTAGTTCTTTCAACAAAATTAATACCTCCACCGGTAATCGATTCAGAATGAAGTCTTCGATAATATAGTGCCATATCTAAGCATAAAATTCTTTCTGCTTTTGAAAACAAAATAGGAGTATAATCAAGATCCTCATGAAAAATATTTTCTCTGAATTTAAATTGCTTTATTAAAGAAGATTTCGTTATAAAAGAACATGCAGTTACATTTGTATTATTTAAATAATTATGTTCATGTTTTTCTATTATTCTATTATAAGGCCAATAATTTTTATCAATACGTTCAAATCTGCCTAATCGTGATAAATCGTTATTTATAAAATTTAACATATTAAATCTGATAATATCAACATCATTATTAGTCATAGAATTGTAAAGGATTTCGCATGAATCAAGAGGAATAATATCATCACTATCTATAAACCAAATATATTTTCCTTTAGCAATATTAACACCTGAATTTCTTGCAGCTCCTAATTTTAAGTTAGATTCATGGTTTATTATACAAATTCTATTATCATTATCAGCAAAATTTTTAATTATTTTTAAACTTGAATCTGTTGAAAAATCATCTATGCATATTATTTCAATATCCTTTAGAGTTTGATTAATACATGATTGAAGACATGAATCAATATATTTTTCAACATTGTATACTGGAATTATTAATGATATTTTTGGCATACAAAAATTAGTGTATTATTTATAAGAATACTTTTTCAATTTCTTAATTATTGTAATTAATAACTTATTGATTGAATATTTTCTGTAAGTAGATAATTCATTTTCTATTTTTATGTTTTCTAAATATTTTAATTCTAATAATTCAATAAAATAATATGGCTCGTAATAATTAATTAATAATTTAAAAAGTTTTTTTTGTTCTTCAGAGCTTTTATTTGGAATAATATAATGATCAATCGTAAATTTTAAAAACCTATATTTTAAGAAGTCTAGAGTGATATGCAATTCATTTTTTGTAATAAAATTATGTAAACAAATAAAAACAGTATTAATTGATTCTAAAAACTGTATAGTTCTATAATAGTCTTTATATGTTGTGGAAATACCTATTCCTGTAACATAATTATATAATATTTTATTTATGGAAATGTATTTTTGAGAATAAAAAGAAATAATAATAGATTCATACATATCTTCAGCATTAGTAATAAATTTATTTTCCATATACGAAAATGCCTTTTTGATTAATTCAATTTTATATACTTTATTACATACTGAATAAATAATTTCATCTGTTTCAAAAAAATCTAAAAACCGATTGTTAGATAAAATTTTCGGATAAATTTCTTTACCGGAAGGTTGTTCACGATAACCAAACTCTAGTAAATCATAATCAGGATATATTAATAATAATGAACATAGGTCATCAAGAATATTATTTTCTAAATAATCATCACCATCAAGAAATAATAAATATTTTCCATTAGCATATTCTACACCTTCTTTTCTAGCAATGTGTTGGGATTTATTTTCTAGATTATTTAATAATACTATACGTCCATTGTTATTTATTAAATTTTCTATTATAAATAAAGTATTATCAGAGGAATTATTATTAATAATAATAATCTCATGATTAGAAAAACTTTGATTCAATATTGAATTAATAGCATTCTCAATATATTTTTCATTATTATAAGCAAGTACAATAAAAGAAAAAAAGGGTTTATTCATGTTATTATATGATTATTATTAATTTAATGGTAATCTTATCCATTCTGATGGAAAAATTTCATCTATAGGAATCCATGAATTATCAGAATGATAATGATCTGGAACTATAACAGTTTTACCATTTGATTTATTTAGCCAAGCACCCCACCAAGAGAAGGTACTGTTAGATAAAATTAAATGATTTACCTTAGTCATCAAAAATAAATCAAAATAATCTGACATTAATTCATTAATAGAATCAATAATTGTATAACATTTTAAGAAAGTAAAATTTTCTGAAATATATTGAATATCATCTGAAAAAACAAAAAAATGTAGATTATTGTATTTTTTAGATAAAATGTTTATTGCATTTTTATAGTATGACATATTACATATATCCCGAGTAGCATTTCCAACATAATCACCGCGCCGAACATGGACTGCTACTGATGTAAAGGATTTTATTGATTCATAATATGAAACATATGGTTCGTTTAATTTTTTACTAAAAATGATTTTCTTATCGAGTTCATCAATTATTTTAACAATATGGTTTAATCTTGCGAAAACACCATCACAAATATAATTTATATTTGGTTTGTTCATAATAAGTTCCTCATACATTTTATCTGAATCATCAATAAAAATATTATTTTTGTTCACATATTTAATATTGTTATTATTGGTAATTTTACGCAACAACTTTATTACCAAATACTGGAAAAACAGATTTTTTTTTATTTTTGCTTTAAATAATTGTTTGAAACTATAATAATTAGAAATATCAATATAATATGCGGCTTCATTCATATTTATATAAACATTTTCTACAACATTAAAATAATTTAGTTTAATTTGTTCATGCGGTAATGTGGAATTTAAATAATACCATCCATTAAATAAATATGCAATTCTTCCTATTTTTTTTAACCATAAATATAATGAATATTGAAATAATTGGTTACCAAGGCCACCGTTTAAGATAATGATTGTTATATTATTCAAAATTTAATTCCTAGCATAATCAAAATAAAATATTTATTTGATCCTGCATTATATAATTCAAAAGCAGTTATGATATTATATATAATATTTTTTTAATGTTTATCCATACTGGCCGCAAAATCAAAATTAATATATACGGCATAAATAACTTAACAATAAATATCAATATTTTTATGTATTTTTTTTGATAAAAAGCAAAAATTTGTTGAGCTTCTTTTAAAGGGAGTTTATCAATGCTCCTAGAGCTAATGCCTTCAAAATTATAAACACTTACAATTATTGGTAAATATGATGTGCTAGCACCATATTTAATAATTACTCGTAAAAACCATTCATAATCAGATGCATAAATATAATTTGTATTATATAGACCATATTTCATAAATAGTTCGCGTTTTATAAAAGTTGCTTGATGTGGTAAGCTGTGGAAATCAGAAAAATAATTTAAATCAATAGTTTGTGGACCAATTTTCCAATGCGGCCAAGGCATCATACCATTTTCTTTCAGTGAAACTTCTCCATGTAAAATATCATTTTGCAAATTTAGTGATATTGATTCTAGGCCGGTTATTGGTTTATAACAAAAAATATTTTCTAACACAAACTCATGCGCTAAATAGTCACCTCCATTTAAAAATAAGATATATTCGCCTAACGCATGTTCTATCCCTTTATTCATAGCAAAGTATCTACCATCATCTTTTTCAGATATGAGAATATTAATAAATTTTATATATTTATGAATAATATCAATTGTACCATCAGTTGAACCTCCATCAACAACAATCCATTCATAATTCCTAAATTTTTGTGAAATAATTGATTTGCATGTATCTTCAATATTTTTTTCATTAAGGCAGATTGTAATAATACTTAATTTTAAATTATCATAATTATTTTTATTATTAGTACAAATCATATGATAAATAAATCAAAATACTCCCAATGTTATATTTTACTCAAATTCTATTTACATGTAATTTTATTTTATAAGGATCTTAATAACTCTTTCATCTTGAAATAAAGAGGTCTCAGTAATAATTTAAGCCATAAAATAATTTTTTGCCTCATTTTTTTTAAATTTTTTCTTTTACCAATATAATCTTGATTTTTATATTCCGGTGCATCAAAATAACTTTTATAGTAATTATATGCTTTTTGCATTTCTAAAATGTGAGGTTGATTACTTTCTATCCCTTTGCTACTTGCTCCCTCAAAATTATATATACTAACAGGGATAGGGATGTAAGTTGTACTTGCGTTATATTTTAATATGACACGCATAAACCACTCATAGTCACCTGCATAAACATATTTTTGATCAAAATATCCATATTGTTTAAATAAATCTCTTCTTATAAATGTGGCTTGATGGGGAAGGCTATGATTTGAAAAATATTCTAAATCAAAATGCTGAGGTCCAATCGTCCACAATGGCCAAGGCATCATCCCAGTTTCTCTTGTTAATATTTCGCCATAAATTATATCAGATTGAAGATCAAAATTCAAATAGTTTTCAAAACCAGAAATAGGTATATATTCAAAAATATGTTTTAATACATTATTATTAGCTAAGTAATCACCTCCATTTAAGAAAAGCAAGTATTCACCTCTAGCATGCGAAATACCTTTATTCATAGCATGATATCGACCATCGTCATTTTCTGAAATAAATATCTGCATGCTGTCTTTATATTGATTAAGTATATTTAATGATTCATCCGTAGAACCTCCATCCACTACTATCCATTCAAAATCTTGCCAGGACTGATTTACTACTGAATAGCATGTATCATTAATATATTTTTCATTAAAACAAATTGTTATAATACTCAATTTCGGACGTCTAGAAATCTCTGATTTTATCGCATTAAGCATTATGTCAACAGTGATATCCCAATTATATTTTTTTGATCGATCTAAACCTTTAATTGAATAATTTTGGCGGAAATGTGAATCTTCAAACATTTTTATCATAGCTGAGCATAATCCATTAGAATCGTATGGGTTAAGGAGGATGCCCGCATCACCAATTACTTCTGGTAAGGAAGATGAATTAGATGAAATTACAGGAGTTCCGCATTTCATGGATTCTAACACAGGAAGGCCAAAACCTTCGTACAAGGACATGTAAACAAAACAAATGGAATCAGAATAGATAGCAGAAAGATCCTCATCTTGAATAAAACCAGTAAAAATTATTCGATTTTTCTTTTCACCAATACTATTTAATGTTTTTCGGATTTTATCAAGTTTCCAACCTTGCATACCTGCTAAAACAAGATAAACTGGTATGTCAGGAATTTTATCTAAAAAAAGACAAAAACCTTTAATAACTTGGTCTATATTTTTCCTTATCTCCAGTGTAGCAAGAGATAAAAAATAAGGAACGTTTTCTGGTATACCATATTTTTTCCGTACAGATTGAATCAGTTGTAAATCAGAACAAGGATAAAATTGATCTCCTGCAGCTAAAGGCAGAATGATTATACGATCAGGATTTATATCAGGCCGATATGAAATTAAATCAATTTTAGTGTTATGTGATATACAAAAAATAAGTTCTTCACCATCAAGGTTATCATAAATATGTTTTACCAATTGGCTATTATTTTCATCAAACCACTGAGGATATTTTAAAGCTATCAGATCATAAGATAAAAATACTTTTAACAATCCACAATCAGTAGTCCATGGTTCCCATGGAGAAAAAAAAGGTGAAAACAAAACATCAGCAACACGTGATGGTCTTATGTCGATTTGTTTAAGAAAAGGCCAGTTATAATCATGTTCATTTAAATACAATACTATTTGGTCATAATAATCATCTGAATATTGTACAGCAAGAAAACTAATATCATCATGACGAGAGATCCGAGATAAAATTTCATCACAAACTCTATATACACCTGTCTTAATTCCTTGACCAAGGACATACATATCAAATGCAATTGTCATGGTATTCTTATTTCTCATAATAAAAAAATATTAAATTTGTAGTTAAAAGATATTTTTTGCATAATTTAATTTTTATCTTTACTGAATATTTTATGTATTTTTTTAATCAAAAACCAAACGGGTTTCCAAAAACGTTCCGTTTTACGAATTAACATTATTTTTTTTATTCTTACTTTAAAATCTCTTTCTAAACCATTTGTATTTAAAATTTTTTTTTGGTACCGATTATTAAAATCATGTTGGTATAAATCAATATATAGCTTATCTGAAGGTGTGAGTATGAAATCTACAAGATCATTCTGTGCTTCAATCCAACGATCATATCCTATTTTTACAGAATGATATGCTACATTTCCAATATCTATATAACTTGAAAGATTAATAGGTAAGGGGTTTTTCGGGTCGTATAATAACCCGTTTATCCCATGTATTATATATTCATTCATGGTTCCAAAATTAGGAGCTACAACACATTGACCTCTAGCCATTGCTTCTAAAAAAGATTGTCCTATACCTTCTTCATAACGCGGTGCAAAAAAAATATTAGCATTATTTAATACTTTTAAAAAATCCTTTTTTTCATTAAACCAATTTGTAGTAATTATATTATATTTTTGAATATCAACTTCAGTAGGTAATGACGGCTCAGGACTTCCTGGATCAGTGGCAATATGCAGGTGTAATGAATCTAATTTTGTATCACCTAAAAGTGTACGAATAATTGGCCATGAAACATGGTTCTCATGACGAATCCAGAAAAAACCATTTTTTACTTTTTTTTCAATAATGCATTCAAAAGGTGGTTGATAATATTGTGCGAAAAAACTTCGTATTCCAAAACTTGTAGCTATAGCATGAATAGCAGTGGAAAAACTCAATATCTTACAACCCTGAAAATATTCAAAATACCAGCCTAAATGATCAAGTGGGCCATAATGTATCCCGAACGAATCTAACATTGGAATATGTATCACATTAGGATGAAGCTTCTTGAAATATGTCTCATTGCTTTCGCAACGGCACTGGAACATTATAACAACATCATAATCTTGAACTATACAAAAAGGTACTGCAGGATCACCTTTCCAGGATTCATCCCAGAAAAAATCTACAGAATGCCCTCGCTCACGAAGTATTTCTGGTATAAACAGAGTTGAAAGTGTTTTTGAATGATATGAGTGATCTACGTAAGCTATTCTTGACATATATTATTGCAATTAATTTTTAATCTTTATATTTACATTTTTAATCATAAATTTACCCATATTTTAATAATTGTGGATTATTACTATGTAGTCAACAATTACCAATATAACATAACACTTATGTTAAATTATTTCATAATTTGATGAAAAAGAAAGTAAATTGTATTTTTGATAGTTATAATAATATACTTACTAATGTAATAAAAATGTATTTGCATAAACCAATTAAAAAGAACATATCATTAGTGTAAGGTTGTGATCAATTATTCTTATTCGTATAATAAACCTAATAATTTTTATTATATTTAACCAACATACAAGCAACGTCATCCATAAAATATTGAGATTCCCATCCAAGTTTTATGGAAGCTTTTTCAGGATTACCTTTGCTAACCAAGATATCTGATGGTCTTAAAAGGTTCTGGTCATGCTTAACATGATTTTCCCAATTAAGTCCACAATACTTAAAAACTGTAGCGGTAAATTCTTTCAATGTGCAAGTTTGCCCTGTCGAAATAATAAAGTCTTCAGCGGTGTCATTTTGTAAAATTGCCCACATAGCTTTTACAAAATCTGGTGCCCAACCCCAATCACGTGCAATATCAATATTACCTAATGATAAAATTTCTTTTGAACCATCAGCAATACGACATGCTGCCCGCACAATTTTTTGTGTAACAAAACGTTCAGGGCGGAGCGGGGATTCATGATTGAATAAAATTCCAGAACATGCAAATAAATTATATGCTTCTCTGTAATTTACTACTTGCCAATAGGCGGCAGCCTTACTAACAGCATAGGGACTTCGTGGATGAAAAGGACTATTTTCAGTTGCAGGAGTTTCGGTGTTACCAAAACACTCACTTGATCCAGCATTATAATACCGGATATTACCACCCAAAAAACGTATTGCTTCAAGTAAAGTTAGGTTAGCAATTCCAATACTTGAAAAAGTATCTACAGGTTGTTCAAAGGAAAGCCCAACAGAACTTTGCCCGGCAAGGTTATAAATTTCGTTAGGCTCGGACTTTGTAATTGCATCGAGTACACTTCTAAAATCTGCGGGGTTTGCAGAAAGTATTGTAACTCTGTCTAAAATATCTAGAGTTTTCAAATTAGAAAAGCTAGAAAGCTGGGCATCACGGGATGTACCAAAAACATGATAACCCTTTCCAAGCAGGTATTCAGAAAGGTAAGTACCATCTTGACCTGTTATACCAAAAATAAGTGCACGTTTAGACACTTTTTTAAATCTTTTTACCTTTCAACTTAGTGAATAGTTTATTCATAAACCAACGAATAGGGTGGCGAAAATTATTTCTTAAAATTATTAATTGCTCTTTAATTAAAGCATAATCACTTTGTAATGCATTATAAGTAAGATATAACTTTTTAATTTTTTCTTCTAATAAATATTGAGAATTGATTATATCATATTGATATTTAATTTTATTAATCTCAATCTGAGAAATATTAAAAAAAGCATTGGATATTACTTGATTATGATTATTAAGTTCAGGTAATTTTAGATTATTTTCAGTTATCTTCGCTAAAATAAAAGTATATAATCTCCCAGGAGTGGTTGCAGTAATTTTAGAATTCTCTATTAATTCATCAACAGTAGGAGTCCATGGCCAATGCCATAAGTCTTTCATTTGTTGATTAATGATTTCAACAGATATAGGATAGTAATTGATAATTGACTCATAATGTGAAAGAATTTTTTTAAAAATAAATCCTCCATTAACCATTGAGTTAATATACTGATTCAGGGAAAAAGCATTTTCTCCGCCGAATAGATGATGCATTGGGTGGTTTTGATAGAAAATTTTCATTTCCTCTGGTGCATCCACAACATGCTCACGGGTAGAAATAAATATACCCTCTGGTTTTAAAACCCTATATATTTCCTTACACATTGTTGATAAATCATTTGCATGATGTAAAAGTTGTCTTGCATAGACAATGTCAAAATAATCATCAGTAAATGGAAGTGACTCACCCCATTCCTGTAAAATATCTATTTTTAAATTAAGATCGTCAAAAAGATTTTTTATTGCGCCTGCTCCAACAATTTCACTTGGATTAGGTTCTAATGCTATAACTTCATAACCATCCATAGCAAAGGAAAATGTGCTTATGCCACGGCCAGCACCTAAATCTAAAACTTTACAGGGAGAGGCAGGAAGGTATTTTTTAGTTTCTTGCCATTCATCGCTTTTATGAAAACGTTTAGCAGCTTCTAATAAAGGTTCGTCGAAATAACATGCTTTTGATAGTTCTTGAAATTCAGGTTGAGTACGAATCCAAGTCACTGCTTCTTCCCATGTCATTGGGTAAGATTCATTTTTTACAAAATTTTTTTTGTGATATATATCATTAAAATACATTTTTTTTATACCCCAGAAAAATATTCTATTTTCTTCTATTTGTTCTTCTACTAGCAAATAAAAATGTTTTTGAAAATTAATCCGAAACCATTCGCTAGTATACCATTCTGGTATTTCTGGAAGTGCTCCCCCCCCCCATAATCCAAGAGGCATAAATTCTATGCCAACATACATATTAGAATAATTGTCAATAGTTTTTAAAATATTTTCAATTGGTATATTCTGTGATAAAATTAAATGATGAGTTAATGCAAGAGCAACAACAGCATCTGCTTTTAGTCTGTCATAAATATTGTTTATCGGTGTCAAATGCGGAAAAATAACATTACTTACCATTGGTGTAATATTACAATCAGCTAAATCATTTTTTAATAAAAGATATAAATTATCAATAGAATTTTCATCATAATCTGTACATAATATATTTTTAATCCCTTTCATCGAAGCTAATATTGAAAATATTCCATTATTACCTGCTAAATCGATCAAAGAATCAATATTATAGTTAATTAAGATTTCACAATATCTATTAAATCGATGATTGTTTAAAAAATTATTATTAGTAAAGTATATGTCATGGTAATTTTGCCATTCAGAATTAATATTACTCTTTTTTATAGATGATATTATTTTTTTACTCTCTTTGATAGATGAATAATTTGATTTTGATATAATATTGAAATCTATATTTTTAATTGAAAAACAATTTATAATGTAACTATGTTCAATTAAATTAATATATGGTGAATATCTCTTTTTTATATAATCAGATAATAATCTGTTAGCGAAATAAAAATCACCGTTAGACCAGACAATTAATGGAATTAATGTAGATTCTAAAAATTCACCATGGGCAAGCCAGTTATCACTATCTTTTTTTGTAAAACTACCGATGTCAAAAAAAATAGGTTTATAACCAAAAAAAGAAAAATTAGTAGGATGTCCATCTTTTAATGTATAGCCATATTTATTTGCTATTTCGATAATAGTAAGAGTTGTGATAGTAATATCTTTTAACATATTAAATGACCATTCGCAAGGCTCAATTGCAAATGGTATTTTTTCATGTTCTATTATTAATTCATAGTCATCAATAATAATATCATCTACAATTTCAAATTTTGGAAATAAATTTAGATTAATTAACTCTTGTAACAAGCCACAATTTAATAAATCTTCAATTTGTTCAATATATGAATTATTTATACATCGAAATATTCTATTTTGGTAAAAATATATTTTACCAACAGGATCGACAGATATGTAGTTAGTTTTTAAGTTTGTGCTTAATAATGTTATTTTATTGTTTACCATAAAAACAATTGATTATTAAAGATTAAAGATGCTTAAATACTTTCTCATGTAAGTCATGGATAAAAATCCAAATTGCTGTTCTAATGTCTCGCTAGCAGTAATTCTTTTTCAACTCAACTAAACTGATATTTTAGTGTCAATGATGCATAGTTTGTACAATAAAAACAGTTGACAAAGATTTGAAATCTGTTATATTGCGCATTTATTACCATATTTTTAATTTAATATAGGAATACCAAAAAACTTGAATAATAAATACTGTTTTTAAGGGGACGATCATGTTAATAATAATACTTGAAGACTATTTTCAATTAGAATAATAATTAATTGGAAAGAAAAAAACGTTAATAGATATGTTCTTGTCTTAAATATATTAATTAATATATATCTTATTTAAAATGGAAAAGGAATTAAGGGCTCGTTAGAAATTTTGTGTAAAACGCAAGATATCATAACGGGACTCTATCCCCGTAAACAAGAGCAAATTGGTGTAGGGCTTCGCCCCAGTTCTTTATCGGCATTGTCCACTTTTTAGAGATCCTTTGCAAGATCATAAAAACCAACTTCATCGCAGCTTCATCATTGGGAAATGACTGACGGGTTTTTAAGTTCCGCTGAAGATTGTAGTTTATCGACTCAATTGCATTAGTCGTATAAATTGCTTTCCGTATCTCCGGAGAGAATTTCAAAAAGGGAATTACTT
>Ga0099364_10005552_pt1 | contig 18668 bp, 14 predicted proteins | sample TergutTh196P3_FD_73070 | JGI IMG/M metagenome (GOLD analysis project Ga0099364, IMG submission 73070) | Microcerotermes parvus P3 segment gut microbial communities from Pointe-Noire, Republic of the Congo - Th196 P3 | ecosystem: Host-associated > Arthropoda: Insects > Digestive system > Gut ...
ATTTTTCATGGTGCAAAGATAATCTTTTTTTCAGAATAACCCAAATTTCATTTGAAAATGGTATCAAAACCCAGCCTCCATATTTTTTGATAAAAATAAGATTTTTTACCGTATTTAGTATAGTTTCCGTGTTTTCAAGTTTTACTTCGATGCCGGGGACGTCACGAATAGAGACTGCCAAATACCTTATCGGGATAGATATAGAAAAGTTTTTCTATTTCACTTTTCATAATCGTAATATCCTTACAATCTCTGAACATATTGTCCGATGCATATACCGAGGCGTGATAATTGTAAAAGTACAGTCCATCATCATTGCCTTCAAAATCAGTTAACTGGATTGTTCTGTTTGACAGAGCAAGTGCATATTTTCCTGTTTTTTTGCCATCTACTTCACTGAAATACATTATTTTTTTTGGAATTGTCGAAAATTATATATAATTTTGCTCTTTCAAATAATGATAAATGATGAGTAATCAATGAAACGATTTAAAATTATAATAATGAGGGCTTTAGGATTCTTTTTAACGCTGTTCACTTTGAGCAACGCGATTTCGTGTACTTCTCCCAACGCGAAAGATGACGAACCGCAGATTTCGCACACTACCCCCGATGTAGAAGATGGCGAACCGCAGACAATATCGGGCGATTTTAACGGCGTGAGGATTGGCTCTGACGGTCGCCTAATTCCGTCGGCGTATGACAAGGTTAAAACCTTTGAAAACGGGAAAAAACCACTCCGTGAGGTATTCGTATCGCCGAGTGGGAACGACGTCAGCGGCAATGGCACGATGCAAGCGCCATACAAAACCATTGCAAAAGGCATGGAATCTATACAGCCGGGTACCGCTATCCGCATCATGCCGGGCGAATACAACGAACGAATCGCGCGCAATAATCTGTATGCAACCGAGGCTAATCCTATTTGGATTGGCGGCGCGCCCGGCATGGAACGTCCTAAAATGGTTGTAAATAGCGAATTTATGACTATTTCAGGAGGCAGTTATGTTATTATACACGACATGGAAGTTACGCATACCCCTCCCTATCAAGCCAACCTGCACGGTTTCAACATATATTCGTCGGGCGAAAATCTTGATAATTTTTATAATCCGGAAACTACGCATCATTTTGTGCTACGCGGTCTCTACATTCATCACATTGGCGACAGTCCGGTCAAAACGGCAGGCGTTAACTATTACTGGTTGTTCGACAGTGAAGTGTCTTATGCACAGCAGGGTTTGCGGGGTAGCGGCTCCGTAGACAATGTTGGCAGTCACAATGTTACGATAGCCTACAACTATCTTCATAATTCAATTGGGGAAGGAATTATTTTTAAGGGCGGCAGTTCAAATGTGGACATCCACAACAATCTAAACGTAAATTACGGCTCTCGCGGCGTTATGATGGGGCAAAGCACCGGCAAACAATACTTTCGCCCGCCTTTGCATCTTGTTCCGGAAAACGAGCGGTATGAAGCCAAAAATATACGTACCTACTCCAATATTTTCATTGGAGGGGGGACGGCTTTTGCTTTTGCCAGTTCAAAAAATTGTTATGCCATCAACAACACGGTAATAAACCCGACGGCGCATCTTTTCCGCATCTTGAACAATGAATCAGGGACGGATGCCGCTTTTCCCAGATTAACAGATAATGGAGCCGCCTGCTGCGGAACAATAGCCAACAATATTTTCTACTACGGCAATTTGACCGGTCAAGCCGTCAATGTTGGCGGCGGCACGAAACCGGAAACATTTGTGGTGAAAAATAATCTGTTCTACAATACTCAAAATCCAAACAATAAGCCAAGCTTTGGAAGCGTAACAGAGGAAAATACGATTTTTACAACAGACCCGCTATTTGAGGACGCAACAAACAATAATTTCAGTTTAAAAGCAGATAGTAAAGCGATTAATGCAGGTATTGATTTTCCGTTTGTGAAAGAAGATTTTCAGGGCAAACCGTTTAAGAATCCCCGCAGCATTGGCGCTGTACAATATTAGCCTGCATTATTCATAAGCCTCTTTATAGATTGCGTAATTGAGGGCGTCATTGCGGGCTTGACCCCATAGCCATCAAGCTAAGAATTTAATGTACATATATTCAGAACATTATGTATTATATGTAAGTCCGAAGGACTTTTACGTGGATAACCCCAAGTAAGCGAAGCGCAACTCGGGGGATAGGGACTACGACTATCTTTGCGAACTCCGTATGGAGTTCAACTTTTTTTGCGAATTATTTTTTGTTCAAATCAATACCTTAGCTTTTTTCTTTTGTTGAACTCCATACGGAGTTCTTGAGGAGGTGGAGCTGTCACATTCCCCGAGTTGCGCCACGCTTACTCGGGGTTATCAACGTTTGAACTCCATACGGAGTTCCCCTACCATAAAACCACTGATAATAAGCCTTTTATATCCTTAACTTGATGGCGCTATGGGGTCAAGCCCGCAATGACGCTAGCAATGTCGCGTTCTGTAACATTGCTTATGAATAATGCAGGCTAGATTGGTTGTTAATTCCCTGATGATGAAAAGGCTGTTGACGACCCTGATAAATACAATGCCCCTCCCGACGCTCTGGAGCGCCGTTGTAAAAATACAATGCCCCTCCCGACGCTCTGGAGCGCCGTTGCAAAAATACAATGCCCCTCCCGACGCTCTGGAGCGCCGTTGCAAAAATACAATGCCCCTCCCGACGCTCTGGAGCGCCGTTACAAAAATATAATGTCCCTCCCGACCGTCCAAAGCAAATTTTCAACTATGAGTTTTTTTTGAACGAAATTTTGGAAAAATAACCTCAAATTTTTTACACCCCAAGTAGTATGATTATGCGAAAACGCCGCAGAGGGTGAAAAAAAACCGGAAAGACAATCCTTCTTCCATGACTTGTCCTTCCGGTTGTAGCTTTTTTTTGTTGCATGAGCGCCACAATTAAACCTGTTGCTGAGATGGTATACCATGACTTCATCTCGTGGTTTTGGTAATTTTGTTTTCGATTTCATTTTTAATAAAACTTTAAAAGTTCAAAAAATATTTTTCGCAAAAGTAATCTTTTTTTTCCAAAATCCCAAAAAATACTTACACATTAATCATTTTTTTTACCTGCATTATTCATAAGAGGTAAAATGGGATTCCACTGGACGGAAGCCTTGCCAATAGGCAACAGTCTACACTCACATTAAATGCAAAACCGATTAGCGAAAAAAATAATTGTCATGTTAAATATTTTCGTACTTTTGTGCCGTAGAATTTTCAAACGTAAAGTTTAAGTATGAACGAATATATTCAAAATAAATAATATGAATACAAAGAAAACAGGATATCCGGTAAAAAAGTTTGATTTTCCTACCAAGCGATATTGTCAAACGTTGGATTTAAAAGACGACCCTGCGTTGATTGCAGAGTATGTTGATAGACATAGCGAAGAGAAGCGCTGGCAGGAAGTTGTCGATGGCATTCGCAGCGTGGGGATTTTGGATATGGAAATATATCTGATTGACACACGGCTGTTTATGATAGTCGAAACGGCAATGGATTTCGACTGGGATTCGGCTTTTGCGCGATTAGCCACGCTTCCGCGCCAAGCAGAATGGGAAGAATATATGTCTGTTTTTCAGGTAAGCAAGCCGGGAGCAAGTTCGGCGGAAAAATGGAAACTGATGGATAAAATTTTTAGTTTATAAAGTTTATAAAACATGGATTATAGAGAAATAGGACAAACAGGAATGATGGCGAGTATCCTCAGTTTTGGCGCATCGTCGCTGGGAGGCGTGTTTCATTCTCTAAAAGAAGAGGAGGGCATAGCCGCGGTGCATGCTGCTGTGTATAATGGCATAAATTTTATTGACGTATCGCCATATTATGGTCATTATAAGGCAGAAACAGTGTTGGGCAAAGCGCTGAAAACTGTTGAACGAAGCCGCTATCATCTTTCAACCAAGGTGGGACGCTATGGTAAAGACGGCGTTAATACGTGGGATTATTCCGCCCGCCGCACCGTCGAAAGCGTTTACGAAAGCATGGAGCGCCTCAATATTGAATTTATCGACCTTATCAATGTACACGACATTGAGTTTGCCGACCTGGAAATGATATGCAATGAAACCTTGCCTGCATTGGCAGAACTGCGTGAGAAGATGGTAGTAAGGCATATAGGAATAACCAACCTTAACTTGCGCCATTTTAAGTATGTCATCGACCATGTGCCGGCAGGCACGGTGGAAAGCATACTGTCGTTTTGTCATTATTGTTTGAACGACGATGCGCTGGTAGACTATCTCGATTACTTTCAATCAAAAGATGTCGGCGTTATCAATGCCTCGCCCTTTTCAATGGGACTGCTTACCGAACGTGGCGCTCCCGCGTGGCATCCGGCGCCCGAAGCGTTGAAACGATTGGCTAAAAAGGCTGTTAAACACTGCAAATCAAAAGGCGGCAGCATAGAGCAGTTGGCAGTTTCATATTCTGTTCAAAATCCAAGAATAGCGACGACGCTGTTTAGCACAACAAATCCCGAAAACGTATTAAAAACAATTAAATATGCCGAAACACCGTTGGATATGGACTTGCTGAAAGAAGTACAAAAGATATTTGAGCCGGGATTTAGGGATACGTGGGTGAACAGTTAGTTTAATTGAAAATTGAAAATTGAAAATTATTTATGAAGACAGTACGAATAACAGAGCAAGGAAGAACTGAAATCGTTGAAATAAAGAAACCTGAATTGATACCCGGACACGTTTTATTGAAAATAAAATACGTGGGCTTTTGCGGTTCGGACTTGAATACTTTCAGAGGGTTGAATCCGTTGGTGAAATTGCCAATTGTTCCCGGACATGAAATAGGTGCAGTTGTTGAGGCAGTTGCTGACGACGTTGTTTCCGATGTCAGGCAGGGCATGAATGTAACCGTAAATCCATACACAAGTTGCGGCGCGTGTCCGGCATGTTTGAACAGCAGACCAAATTCCTGCGAATTTAATCAAACGTTAGGCGTACAGCGCGATGGCGCAATGTCGGAATATTTGCTTGTTCCCTACGGAAAAATTATTGCAGACGAGGCAATATCGGCTCGCGATTTTGCTTTGGTAGAGCCTTTAAGTGTAGGTTTTCATGCAGTTGCACGTGCAAAAGTTACAGATACAGATACGGTTATCGTGTTTGGTTGCGGAATGATTGGAATAGGCGCAATAATTCGCGCCGCTATCATAGGAGCATCTGTGATAGCGGTAGATGTAGACGACAAAAAGTTGAAACTGGCTAAACAACTTGGAGCCTGCCACACAATCAATTCCCAAAAGGAAAACCTTCACGAACGCATACATGAAATAACCTGCAAGCGCGGCGCAGACGTGATAATTGAAGCGGTGGGGCGACCGGAAACATACATCGCGGCAGTCGAAGAAGTTGCCTTCACGGGGCGAATAGCGTTTATAGGCTACGTTAAGGATAAAGTAGCGTTCGACACGCAATACATTGTTAAAAAGGAAGTGGATATATTCGGTTCGCGAAATGCGTTGCCGAGTGATTTCAAGGCAGTGATTGAATATCTCAAAAAAGAAAACCTTTGCGCCTTTGCGCCTTTGCGCGAAAAACTGATTTCAGCCGTATATCCGCCCGAAGAGGCTCAAAACGCATTAGAAAAATGGGCTGAAAATCCGGGCGATGTTTTTAGAATTTTAATTAAATTTTGATATGAAAATTATTGATGCTCACTCACATCTATGGCTTCGACAGGATGCCGAAGTAAACGGAATGAAAATACAGACACTCGAAGGCGGCAAGTCGATGTTCATGGGCGAGGTGCGCCAGATGATACCGCCATTTATCATCGATGGGCGCAACACAGCCGAAATATTCCTGTCGAATATGGACTATGCGCAGGTGACGGCGGCTGTTGTTACACAGGAATACATTGACGGGCTGCAGAACGACTATCTGTGGGACGTGCAGCAGCGTTATCCCGACAGGTTTTTATGTTGCGGCATGGTAGACGCGCGCAAGTCCGAATACCTCCATCATGCCCAAGTATTGATACAGCAAGGTTTCAAGGCGTTAAAAATTCCAGCCGAACGGTTAATCATGCCCGACCGCCGCATAATGCTGACATGCGATGAAATGATGCAAATGTTTCGCTTGATGGAACAACACGACATACTGTTATCAATCGACCTTGCCGCCGGAGCCGAACAGGTTGCCGAAATAAAAGAAATAATTTCCGAATGTCCCAATCTGCGTATTGCCATAGGTCATTTCGGCATGGTAACACACCCCGAATGGCAAGAGCAAGTCAAATTAGCGCGCAACCCTAATGTCATGCTCGAATCGGGCGGCATAACATGGCTTTTCAACGATGAATTTTATCCGTTCACAGGCGCAGTATGGGCTATCAAAGAAGCCGCAGCAATTGCCGGAATGGAAAAATTAATGTGGGGTTCGGACTATCCAAGAACGATAACAGCAATAACTTACCGTATGTCATACGATTTCGTGATTAAATCGAAATTAATGACCGAAGATGAAAAATTCTTATTCTTAGGTGACAATGCGCGGAAATTTTACAGGTTTAAGGAACTTGTCTGTTTACCGTATATTAAAAATATGTCGGAATAAAAAAAACTTATTTATCTAAAAAACATTATCTTTGCATTTTTTTAAAGTCTTAAAAATTGAAAGTTGAAATATCAAAATATATCGCCGAATTAAATAGATTGTACAAGTCCGGCACGGCAACAGAGCATAGTTATCGCTCGGCGCTTGAAAATTTATTGAAAGTCATTGTAACGCCCTTGTTGGTTACGAATGAGCCAAAACGGATTGAATGTGGCGCGCCCGACTTAATAGTTACGCGAGGCGAGGTTCCCGTTGGCTACATCGAAGCAAAAGACACAGGCTCCGACCTGAACAGCAAACAATACAAAGAACAGTTTGACAGATACAAACAAGCCCTTGATAACCTGATAATAACTGACTATTTGAAGTTTATCTTCTTTGAAAACGGCGAATATAAAACTGAAATTTCGATTGCCCACGTGCAAAATAACGAAATAAAAGGCAACCCTGCTAAATACGAAGACTTTGTTACTCTCATACTTTCATTTTCACGATATGACGGGCAAAACATAAAAACGTCCGAGCGCCTGTCGAAAGTAATGGCGTCAAAAGCGCGGTTAATGGCTAACATTATTGAAAATTCCTATACTGGCGAAGGCTATGCAGCCAAAACATCAATCTACAATCAATTAAAAAGTTTTCGCGAAGCGTTAATACCTAACATCTCAAATAAGGATTTTTCAGATATATATGCGCAGACCATAGCATATGGGATGTTTGCGGCGAAAATTAATTACCTCACCCCCAGCCCCTCTCCGAAGGAGAGGGGGGATTCCCCTCATTCGGAGGGGGGAGGGGAGGTATTCAATCGAACTGTCGCAGCCCAACAAATACCACAATCAAATCCGTTTTTGCGCAAACTTTTTCAATACATTGCCGGCTTCGACCTCGACAAACGAATACGATGGGTCGTAGACGACCTTGCCGATTTGTTTAATCATGTTGATATAGAGGCAATTATCAAAGAATTTAGCAAAGCGGAGCATGACCCAATCATACATTTTTATGAAACATTTCTTGCTCAATACGACCCCGCCCTACGCAAAAGCAGGGGAGTATGGTACACGCCGCAACCGGTTGTAAAATTTATAGTTCAAGCCGTAGACGACATCCTGAAAAATGATTTTGGGCTTTCGAAAGGATTAGCGGACAATTCACTTGTAGGGGCGCGGCATGTAGGGACGCGGCATGTAGAGACGCAGAATGTAGAAACGCGGCATGTAAAGACGCGGCATGTAGAGACGCGGCATGCCACGTCTCTACCTAAAATGCAGCATCGCGTACAAATATTAGACCCCGCCACCGGAACGGGTACATTTCTTGCTGAAGTAGTTCAAAAAATATACACCCGCTTCAGTTCCATGCAAGGCGCTTGGCAATCATACGCTTGCGACCATCTTATCCCGCGCATCAACGGTTTTGAAATTCTAATGGCGTCGTATGCAATGGCTCATTTAAAACTTGATTTGCTTTTGAAACAAACTGGCTATAAACACACTGGCGATGAGCGACTGCGTATTTACTTGACAAACAGCCTCGACGAAGCGCGAAAAATTTCCGAAATTCCTTTTGCACAATGGCTTTTCGATGAAGCAAGCCAAGCAAGTCAAATAAAGAGGGACATACCGGTAATGGTAGTGTTGGGAAACCCGCCCTACAGCGGCGAAAGTCAAAACAGCGGTAAATGGATGGACGAACTGATGAACGACTACAAAAAAGAGCCAAACGGAATAAAACTGCAAGAAAAAAACTCAAAATGGCTCAATGATGATTATGTTAAATTCTTACGTTTTGGTCAGTATTTCATAAATGACAACGGCGAAGGAATATTGGCGTTTATTAACAATCACAGTTTTTTAGACAATCCTACTTTTCGGGGTATGCGTTGGAATTTATTGAACACTTTCGATAAAATATATATCATAGACTTGCACGGCAATGCAAATAAGAAGGAAAAAGCGCCCGATGGCAGCAAAGACGAAAATGTTTTTGATATAAAACAGGGCGTTTCAATAAATATTTTTGTGAAATCAAACAAGGATATTAATAATCTTGCTAGATCTAAATCAAATAACCTTGCAAAAAAGAACACCCTTGCAAAAGTTTACCACGCTGACTTGTATGGAAAACGTAGTGATAAATATGATTTTCTTTTGAACAATAATATCAATTCTGTATCATGGAAAATATTAGATATAACCGAGCCACAGTATTTCTTTGTTCCAAAAGATTTTTCATATAAAGAGGAATATGAGAGTGGTTTTAGCGTGTCGGAAATGTTTTTGGTTAATTCAGTTGGAATTGTTACAGCAAGAGATAATTTCACACTACATGAAACACCGCATGCTGTTAAGAAAACCATCACTGAATTTATAAAATTAGATATTGAAGAAGCGCGAAATAAATTCCGTTTAGGAAATGATACAAGAGATTGGAGCGTTGTCGGCGCTAAAAAAGATTTAACAGCAAATCCAAATTTTGACAATATCGTCAAAGTTAACTATCGTCCGTTTGATGCCCGTTTTACATACTATACCGGCAATTCAAAGGGTTTTCTTTGTATGCCTCGCGGTAATGTTATGCAGCATTTTTTTAATAAAGAAAATGTGGGTTTGATCGTTAAAAGAGGTTTTACAGAAAATGCCGCTACTGGTTTTGTTTCAAATCGTATTATTGATTTTAGGTTATGGTCACGTCCCGGAATGCAAGGCGGTGATTATTTTGCACCGCTCTACCTTTATATCAAAAACGGCGTTGCGGACAACGACAAAAGCCCATATCATAAACGCCCTAACTTAAATGATAAAATCATTGATAAATTTTGCAAACTTACAAGTTTAAAATTCACACCAGAACCCGACAATCAAAAATCAAAAATTAAAAATCAAAATACCTTTGCGCCTATTGACGTTTTAGATTATATCTATGCAATCTTACACAGCCGCGCCTACCGCGAAAAATACAAAGAATTTTTGAAGATAGATTTTCCGCGCGTACCATTTCCTCAAGACGCAGCGCAGTTTTGGCGCTATGTTACGCTGGGTGCGCAACTGCGAAGTCTACACTTGATGGAAAATATAGAACTGCATGATGATATTGCCGTTTTCCCCATTGCTGACGGCAACGAAATAGAAAAACTGCAATATTCCCCTCCTTCGGAGGGGGTAGGGGGAGGTCGCGTATTTATCAATGATACACAATATTTCGACAATGTACCATCGACAGCATGGAATTTTTACATCGGCGGTTACCAGCCCGCGCAAAAATGGCTAAAAGACCGCAAAGGCAAAGTATTGAACTTCGATGATATCGAACATTATCGTAAAATCATTCATGTATTAATACAAACAGACAAGATTATGACACAAATAGACGAAATATAGAAATGGTAAATTGTTATTTAGTATAAATGAAAGACGAAAACAATATCGCAAACTTGACCCTGCTAAATATAGGATACGCTGTGCATCATGCCGATTGGAACTATAAGGATGTTAGCAGCCCTTTTGCGCGTATATATCTCGTGAAGGAGGGAAAGGCAAAGTTGAATATTTTTGGCAAAAAACAGGAATTGACGCCCAATAATCTGTATATCATTCCGCCATTCACTTTGCACAGTTACGAATGTGACGATTATTATGCTCTATACTATATTCATGTTTACGAAAATCATTTTGATAAACAGCGTGTTTTAGAAGATTATTTTTTCCCGACGGAAGTTCCCTCAAGTCAGTTGACCGACCTGCTTGTAGAACAATTGTTCAAAATAAATCCTGAAAGGGAGTTGAGCAATTATGACCCAATGGTATATGATAATTCTGATACGCTTCTGAAAACTATTTCATTACATTCTAAAGTACCATTCTATGCAAACGTAGAAACAGAAGGGATATTGATGCAACTCTTGTCGCAATTTCTTCGGGAGGCATCTCATAAATTTGAATTGACCGAAACCAGAATAAAAAAAGTGTTGCGCCATATCAGAATGAACGTTAACGAACCGCTAAAAATATCCGATTTGTCAGATTTAACATGTTTGACAAAAGACCATTTTATTCGACTGTTTAAAAAAGAATTGACAGTTACTCCAACTCAATATATAAACCAAAAAAAGATTGAAAGAGCGCAATTGCAATTGGTTACAACAAATTTGTCGATTAAGGATATTGCTTATGGACTGTCTTTTGAAGACGTTTCTTATTTCAATCGATTGTTCAAGCAACATACAGGTATGACGCCAAAAGAATACAGGGAAAATACATAAATATCGATATTATCCTATTTTTTGACAAAATAATCCTACTTTTTCTTCCAAAAATATCTGAACTTTGCGAAAATTTTTTTCTTTATTAATTCAAATGTATATGAACAAATTAATTGCAATTTTTTCGATAACGTTTCTGTTATCCTGTGTTGAAAATTCGATTCTCAACAGTCAGCCGTTTCCGCCGTTTATTTACGGTACCGGCGCTAATCCTTATCTTCCGTTGTGGGAGCATATTCCCGACGGTAAGCCGCGCGTGTTTGAAGACCCCGACAATCCGGGGCGATACCGTTATTATCTCATCGGCTCTCACGATTTGAGGGTTACAAGTTATTGCGGACCAGACATCAGGGTTTGGTCGGCGTCGGTAGACGATTTGTCTGTATGGCGCGATGAAGGCTCTGCCTTTACTTTCAAAGACCCGCAAACAGGGCTTTGGGACGTGATGTATGCGCCTGATATGGTCGAACTCAACAGGTTTCCTCCCGAAGTAGAAAGAGGCGAGACGCGTAGAACGCCGGCAATGAGGCGTACTATCAGAGAGTACTACCTTTATCCGCACAGTCGCGGACCGGGCAGAGAAGCCATAGCAGCGAAAGGCGCCCGCCCCGACAGACCGTTCACGGCAATCAATGTTTCCGAAGACGGCAGACGATTGATGCCAGGCAGCATCATAGGCTTTGACCCGGGCGTGTACATCGAATATGTAGACGACCCCGCAGACCCCGATTATAACATCGGTTTCAGAGCGTATGGCTATTGGGGGTTTCAAGGCTCCTATGCCGCCGAGTTAGACCAGTTTACGATGTGGTCGGTACGTCCCGGGCGGGAAGTTATCAGGCACATGCTTCCGGCAAGTTCTACCTACGGCGTTATCAGAGACCCGGAAGGCACTACCTATCCGCATCTTTTTCCCGATGAAGACCCTAAAGATTTCGGATTTTTTGAAGCGTCGGCATTGCGCAAAGTCGGGAATAAGTATATTTGGGTCTACAGCGGATATTCGGGACCCGACTACGGCATGGGCAGCACCAACTCGGCGTTGCGTTTCGCTTTTGGCGATACTCCGCTTGGTCCGTGGCGTAGCGGCGGTGTGTTAGTCGATTCGCGCGCGCCCGTACTCAACGAAGACGGCTCGGCGATTGTAGGAATGGCGTGGGGACACAATACGCACGGAGGAATACAGTTAATCAACGACCAATGGTATGCGTTCTATCACAGACCTCCCAGAGGAGCAATGGGAGCGCGTCAGGCAATGGTGGCGCCTATAAAAATTGAATGGGACGAAAAACCGGTAAAAGACGGCGGCAGAGTGACTATCAGAGCATACGACCCGTTTGCCGCTAACGAAATATGGACTGCAAAAGACAGTCAGGGAAGAGAATACAGAGGCGCCGAAGTAACATCCGAAGGATTCCACATATACGGTTTAGACCCGTATAAATATTGGTCAGCCGGATACGCATGCTACCTTTCAAATGGCAACTCAATGCAGGACACATGGGATATTTGGGACAACAACATGCCAATTACCAATGTGTTGAACGGCGACAGAATAGGATTCAAATATTTCGGTTTCGGCGGACTTGCCCAAAACAAAAAAGGATTGAAAGCCTTTGAAGGAAGCAAACCGGGCGCAAATACAAAATTTAACATCTGGCTAACGCCGAAAACGCAAAACAGTTTTAAGGTAAACGTTTGGTTAGACGGACCGTGGGATAACGATGTGTGGAAAGGTAAAAAAATTGGCGAAATAGTTGTTCCGGCAAGGTCAGAGCAAGTAGCAACAAGATTTTCAATTGATGTGTCTCAATTTGTTGACCATCTTGACAAAAAACACGCCATTTTTCTTGTTGCCGAATCTGTTGCTCCTCAACGCCCCGGCGGCGGAGGAGGAGGCGGTGGAGCCGGCGCCGGACTTTTTGATTTTTTCGGACTTGGTTTCAGTTCCAACACAAAAGAAATTGAGCGTCATGTACCTCCCGCTGTAAGTATTTCGGTGAACGACGTAGAAATCAGTCTGTCGCCCACTCCGGTAAGGTCTACATACGAAAACGGAATAACCGGCTACGACGTCTACGAAGCAAATGTTTCACTTGCTCCCGGCGCTACCAGAATACCAACAGTAGCAGCGCGCGCAAGCGACTCGTCGGTAAAAATAGAAATTACGCAAGCCGCCTCCACAAGCGGAACAGCGGTGGTGAAGTTCGATTATATGGGCGTGGTTAAAACGTATAATGTAAGGTTTGGCGTTAATTAAAATTTTCACAACAATGAATATCAAGATAATATCAAAAGCGATAATATCAATATTAATTATTTTTGGGGTCAACGGATGTACATGGTCGCAAGAGCCGACAACTCTCAAAGACGCCTTTGCAGGCAAATTTCATATAGGTACGGCATTGAATTTAAACCACATAAACACCCGAGACACCGCTGATATCAGAATCATCAAACGCCATTTCAATTCCATTGTTGCCGAAAATTGCATGAAAAGCATGTATATTCAGCCAAGAGAAGGCGAGTTCTTTTTTGACGATGCTGATAAGTTCGTTGAATTTGGCGAGCAGAACGCAATGAAGATTATTGGACATGCGCTAATATGGCACAGTCAGTTGCCTCGCTGGTTTTGCGTTGACGAAAACGGCGACAATGTATCGCCCGAAGTTCTAACAGAACGAATGAGAGCGCATATTCATACATTTGTGGGACGCTACAAAGGACGTGTACACGGGTGGGACGTGGTAAACGAGGCTATTCTCGAAGACGGCTCATATAGACAGAGCAGATTTTATCAAATACTTGGCGAAGAGTTTATTCCATTAGCGTTTCAGTTTGCTCACGAAGCCGACCCAGATGCAGAACTGTACTACAACGATTACAACGAATGGTACCCCGGCAGAATACAAACGGTTGTAAGATTAATAAACACACTGAAACAGAGAGGTATACGTATTGATGCAATAGGAATGCAGGGACATCTCGGAATGGACGGTCCGTCGATTGCCGAGTATGAAGCGGCAATATTGGCGTATACCAATGCTGGCGTCAATGTTATGGTAACGGAACTTGACTTGTCTATACTGCCGTCCCCCAGACGCGGCATAGGAGCAGATATTTCTACCAGCATTGAATATCAGCAACAATTTAATCCCTACACCGAAGGCGTTCCCGAAGAGGCTATGCAGGAATGGACTGACAGGATGCTCGATTTTTTCAGACTGTTCTTGAAACATGAAGACAAGGTAACTCGCGTGACGATGTGGGGCGTTTCTGACGGCGGCTCGTGGAAAAATAATTTCCCCGTTCGCGGACGCACTGATTATCCGCTGCTATTCGACCGAAATCACCAGCCTAAACCGGTTGTACAAGAACTTATTAATTTAGTAAAGTAATAACAATAATGACAACAAATTTGGAATCAAAGGGTTTTTATAAACTTTCGTGGCTACAGCGTGTTGGTTTTGGTTCGGGCGATTTGGCTCAAAATCTTATCTACCAGACCGTATCAATGTATTTGTTGATTTTTTACACAAATGTATTTAAGATAAATCCTGCCGCTGTTGGCGTTATGTTTCTGATAGTCCGCATCATCGATGTAATATGGGACCCGATTGTAGGCGCGCTTGTCGACAAAAATAATCCTAAAATGGGGAAATATCGCTCATACTTGGTTTTGGGCGGTATTCCTCTCACGGGATTTGCAATTCTTTGCTTTTGGAACGGTTTTACCGGCTCTTTGCTATATGCCTATATTACTTACGTTGGTCTATCAATATGCTATACATTGATTAATGTACCCTATGGAGCGTTGAACGCCTCGCTTACGCGCGATACGGATGAAATAACCAAACTTACTTCGGCGCGCATGTTTTTGGCTAACCTTGGCGGATTTGCCGTTGCGTTTGGAATACCGGTGATAGTAAAAGCGCTGTCGCCCGATGGCAAAATAAACTCGGCTGAAGCCGGAAACGCATGGTTTATTACGATGACTGTTTATGCCATCGCAGGCTTGATATTATTGATTTTCTGTTACACTCAAACAAAAGAACGAGTAGTAATGGACGAAAAAGATACTCATCATGTTAAGGTTTCCGATTTATGGACTGAATTTGTACGCAACAAACCATTACGCATCCTGGCATTCTTTTTTATCACTGCATTTGCGATGATGGCTATAGGAAACTCTGCCGGCTCGTTCTACATGATATACAATGTTAAGGCGCCCGATTTGATACCTTATTTTATGGCGCTGGGCTCAATCCCTGCATTTATTTTTATGCCGATGGTTCCCGCAATTAAGCGCGCAATAGGCAAAAAACAAATGTTTTATGTGTTTCTGTCGGTTGCTATTATTGGAATGGCTATGCTGTATGCAGTTTCGGTTATTCCGACGGCTAAAACTCAAATTTGGTTAATATTCGTAGCACAATTCGTAAAATCTACAGGCGTAATTGTTGCTACAGGATATATGTGGGCATTGGTTCCAGAAGTAATATCGTATGGCGAATATACAACAGGAAGACGTATTTCCGGCATAGTAAACGCATTAACCGGAATTTTCTTCAAAGCGGGAATGGCGTTAGGAGGAATAGTTCCCGGACTTGTTCTTGCTTTCGTTGATTTTGATGAAAAAAATACAGTAAGTCAATCAACATTTGCAGAGCAGGGAATATTGTGGCTTGTTGCAATAATTCCCGCCATCTTGCTTTTTGTTGCCATGTATATTATTTCAAAATACGATTTGAGCGATGAGCAAATAGACAAAATTAACAGAGAAATTGAGCAAAGACATTTGGATAATTGAAAATTGAAAATTGAGAATTGAAAATTAATAAAACCACCATGAAAAAACCAAGATATTTAGCGCCAAACGATTTTATGGCAGACCCGTCAGTACATATTTTTGACGGCAAGTTATACATTTATCCGTCGCACGACCGTGAAAGCGGCATCCCCGAAAATGACAACGGCGACCATTTTGATATGAACGATTATCACGTCTTTTCGATGGAAGACATTGAAGGTGATGTTACAGACCATGGCGTTGTTCTGAAAGTAGCAGATATACCATGGGCGGGAAGGCAGTTATGGGATTGCGATGTGGCTTGCAAAAATGGAAAGTATTACATGTATTTTCCATTGAAAGACAAAAACGATATATTTCGTATAGGCGTTGCCGTCAGCAACAAGCCTTATGGAAAATTTATTCCACAGCCGCATCCTATTCCCGGAAGTTACAGCATAGACCCTGCCGTATTCGTTGAAGACGGCGTTTACTACATGTATTTTGGCGGAATTTGGGGTGGACAACTACAACGATACCGCAACAATAAGGCGCTGGAAGCGGCATGTATTCCAGCAGATGAAGAACCGTCGCTTTGTCCGAAAATTGTACGCCTAAGCGATGATATACTCTGTTTTGCCGAAGAACCGCGTGATGTGGAAATCCTCGATGAAAATGGCAAACCGCTAAAACAAGGCGATACAAAAAGACGATTCTTTGAAGCCTCATGGATGCACAAATACAAAGGGATATATTATTTCTCGTACTCAACCGGCGATACGCATTTATTGTGCTATGCCACAGGCGATAATCCATACGGACCGTTTACCTACAGAGGAATCATACTTACGCCCGTTGTTGGATGGACTACACACCACGCCATAATTGAGTTTAATGAAAAATGGTATTTGTTTTATCATGATTGTGTTCCTTCGGGCGGAAAAACCTGGCTTCGAAGTCTTAAAGTAAGAGAATTGGAGTATAACGATGATGGAACTATTAAAACAATGGACGGAACAATTGACAATTGACAATTAATAATTAATAATGATGATGACAATGAATAATTTGTATTTCACACTGTGTTTGCTGATAACTTTCAGCATCGCCGTCTCAGCACAGGCGCAGAGCATTGTAATAGAGGCGTCGCCTTCCGCTGGTTTTGACGTTGAGCGGACTGACATCCCGCGCGGCAACGTTTCAATGATAACCTATCCATCGGCAACGGTAGGAACCAACCGCAACGCAAGAGTTTATACCCCGCCCGGATATTCTGTGCAAAACAAATATCCGGTCTTGTATTTGCTACACGGCATCGGTGGCGACGAGAACGAGTGGATGAACGGCGGTCGTCCGGATATTATTTTGGATAATCTGTATGCGCAAGGAAAGGTTGTACCAATGATTGTTGTTATGCCCAACGGACGCGCAATGCCCAACGACCGCAACGAAGGCAACATGTTTGCCCCCGAAAGACAAGCCGCCTTTGCAAACTTTGAAAACGACCTCTTGAACGACCTTATACCCTACATTGAAGCCAATTTCTCTGTCTATACCGATAGAAAAAATCGCGCTATTGCGGGTCTGTCGATGGGCGGCGGGCAAGCGCTAAATTTCGGATTCGGCAACATTGACAAATTTGCATGGGTAGGCGGATTCTCTTCGGCGCCAAATACCAGACAGCCAACAGAACTGCTTCCAAACCCACAAAAGGCTAAAGAGTTGGAACTTATATGGATTTCGTGTGGCGACCAAGACGGGCTTATCAGAAACAGCACCCGTACAAGCGCATATCTTGACGAAAATAACATAACACATATACTTCGTATAACCCCCGATGGCGCTCACGATTTCAAGGAATGGAAAGACAATATATATCGTTTTTCGCAACTTGTATTCAAGCCTGTTTCCCCTGCGCTTATTGCCGCCTACGACGAAATGCTCGTAACGGAGCGTTCGCCGGCATTTGTTATGTCGCCATGCAGACAATCCGCAAAATTGACCGAACCTACGCTTCTACCAAAGAGAGGAAATGCCGGAATGGGACCCCTTCCCGATTCCCCCTATCACTACGAGATATGGGTAGACAGAGGCGGAGCGGATAATGTTGACCTGTACTGGTATGGACAAAATCAGGGCGGAGGTGCTGCTTTCAGGGCTGAATGGAAAAATCCTGACTGCTATCTGGGGCGCATCGGTCTTTTTTGGGACAACGGCGAACATTACTCCGCATATAAAAATATATATTGCGATTTCAACTTTACCCGCTCGGAAAATGGAACAGCAGGAGGCTTTTCCTACATAGGAATCTACGGCTGGGGAAGAAATCCGGCAGCGGAAAAGCCCGAAAACAGACTTGTAGAGTATTATATTGTAGATGACTGGTTTGGCGACGGACAACTTGGTTCGCGAACTATCTGTCGCGGTTGCCAGCCGTTAGGAAGTTTTGTGGTAGACGGCGGCACATACAACATATACACTGCCATCAGAGACCAAAAACCATCTATTGACGGCACGCAAACATTTCTTCAAATTTTCAGCGTCAGGCAAGGTATGGCAGAAAATCGCCGACAATGCGGAACAATTTCCATAACCGAGCATTTCAAGAAGTGGGAAGAATTAGGTCTTGAACTTGGAAACATGTACGAGGCTAAATTTCTTGTCGAAGCAGGCGGTGGCGAAGGATGGATAGACCTTTCGTGGCTTTCGTTTTCGCAAGAAGAGAGACCGCGAGTTTTTACGCCGCCGGCAGGAAATAATAGACGTTGATTTATCATATATTATTATGTATTATAATATGAAAAGCGTTGCAAAAAAATCTTTTCCAAGTCCTCCAACTTTTGTGGAAACAACGAAAAAAAATTTTTCAAGTCATCAACTTTTGTGGAAACGACGAAAAAAAATTTTTCAAGCCTCCAACTTTTGTGGAAACGACGAAAAAAACTTTTTCAAGCCATCAACTTTTGTGGAAACGACGAAAAAAACTTTTTCAATTCATC
>Ga0099364_10005553_pt1 | contig 18667 bp, 13 predicted proteins | sample TergutTh196P3_FD_73070 | JGI IMG/M metagenome (GOLD analysis project Ga0099364, IMG submission 73070) | Microcerotermes parvus P3 segment gut microbial communities from Pointe-Noire, Republic of the Congo - Th196 P3 | ecosystem: Host-associated > Arthropoda: Insects > Digestive system > Gut ...
CGTATTATTACCCAGGAAGGATGTATTGCTTTGAATACAAGCCGTGTGGGGATTTGGAGTATTACAGAAAATGAAGATGAGCTTACAAGTATATTGTGTTATAATGCTTCGGGAAGTGATTATTATATTCAGGACAATTTTAAAATACTAAACCGGGAAGAATATAAAAAACTTTTAAAGACTGAAAGGCTCATTGTTACTAACGATGTAAGTACATCCGAATTAATGCGTGATCTTAAGGAGCAATATGCCCCGCAGTCATGCGCTATGCTGGATGTTCCCATACGCATTGACGGAAAACTGGCAGGAGTAGTTTGCATAGAACAGGATCGCTGTAAACTGTTTCCGGAAAAGCGTGAATGGGTAATTGAAGAACAAACCTTTGCCTCATCTCTGGCCGATTTAATGGCTCTTGCCATCTCCGGTTCAGAGAGGCGCATTGCACGGGATGCTGCCGAAACTGCCAATAAGGCAAAGTCAGCCTTTTTAGCGGCAATGAGCCACGAAATCCGTACTCCCATGAATGCAATTTTGGGCATGACAGAGTTATTTCTCCTGGAAGACACAAAACCAAACCAGATAGAATGTATTCGTCATACAAACTATATCCGGGATATTCATGTTTCTGCAAATGCACTTTTAAATATCATAAATGAAATTTTAGATTTCTCCAAAATACAATCCGGCAAGCTGGACATGGTCCCTGTACATTATGACTTTGGAATATTTCTTGACAATATCAGTTCAATAGTAAAAATTCTTCTTAAGAACAAGAGTATTATCTTTAATTTGCTTAAAGAAGGGGATCTTCCAAGATTCCTGTATGGGGATGATGTCAGGCTTAGACAGATACTTCTTAACTTGCTAAGCAATGCAATTAAATTTACCAGCGAAGGTTCTATTAGCATGACTATCAGCGCTTCAGACACAAAAATTAATTTTGATATAAGCGACACCGGTATAGGTATATTGGAAAAAGATATTCCAATTCTTTTTGATGCATTTACTCAAGCAGATACAATAGAAAACCGGACAAAGGAAGGAACCGGCTTGGGTCTTTCCATCACTAAGTTATTGGTGGAAATAATGGACGGAGAAATATCAGTAGAAAGCGTATATGGAGAAGGTACGGTATTTCATGTAACAATACCAAAAATTTTAGGAGATGAAACTTTAGTAAATCAAGCAAGTATTGATCAACGAGTACTATACGCTCCGGATGCCAAAATACTTGTTGTTGACGATAATATTGTAAATTTAAATGTAGCATGCGGGCTTTTGCAGATTTTTAAGATTATTGCAGATAAAGCCCATTCGGGCAGGCAGGCTCTGGAACTAATGGATAAAAATAAATATGACATTGTATTTATGGATCATATGATGCCAATAATGGACGGCGTGGAAACCTTAAAAACCATTCGTACACTTGGAATGGATGTGCCGGTTATTGCTCTTACCGCAAATGCAATAGAAGGAACCAGGGAAAAACTTCTTGCCGCCGGAATGAATGATATGTTAAGCAAGCCGGTTACCAGGATAATGCTAAAAGAGGCGCTGGAAAAATGGCTTCCTTCAGAAAAAATTATGTGGATAACAGAACAAGTTAATGCAGGCGGGAACCATACAGACAGTGTAAAAGTGGACGGTGATGCAAAAATACCGGAATTGGATGATAAGGAATTCTGGGATAAACTGGAAAAGATAGAAGAACTATCTTTGCAAACAGGCTTGGAAAGGATATGCGGAAACCGCGAAATTTATAAAAAGAACTTAGTTTTAATTAATAAAGAAATTAAAATATGTGATGCCAAGCTGCCGGAATTTCTTTTAGGTGGAGATCTTCGTAATTTTTGTATGCAAGTACATTCCATTAAAGGAGCTCTTGCCAATATAGGCGCAGTCGAACTGGCTTCTATGGCATCGAAGCTGGAAAATGCATCCAATAAGGAAAATACCGGTTTTTGCGAAGAAAATCTGCCTTCCTTTTTAGAGGATCTTGGTAATTTATATGTAAAAATCGATAAGGCATTCGGGGAAAACAACCTTTACCAAAGTCCTCCGGAAATTCCGCCGGAACTGTCTTTGCCATTAACAAATATATTTGAAAAACTCATCGATGCTTTTGCCGCAAACGATTTTATAACCATTAATAATGAGATGGAAAATCTTTCTTCTCTAAAGGTCGATGGATCGTTAAAAGCAGAGATTGAAAAAATTAATGATGCAGTATTAATAATGGATTACGATGAAGCTGCAAATATAATGCAGAGTTTGTTATAGTTTTGGAGGCAATCATGATTGTAGTAGCCAGCGATCACGGGGGCTTAATTTTAAAGCAGCCCATTTTGGAAGCTTTGGATGAGCTTGCTGTCCCTTACCGCTATATAGGAACAGACAGTACAGAAAGTACCGATTATCCCATGTGGGGTTGTAAGGCGGCCAAAATGGTCAGCTCCGGTGAATGCGAAAAGGGAATTATTATTTGCGGTACGGGAGCAGGCATATCCATGGCTGCAAATAAGGTAAAAGGTATTCGCTGTGTGGTTTGTTCGGATGTTTATACCGCCAAACTTTCCCGTGCCCACAATGATGCCAACATGCTTGCTCTGGGTGGGAGGGTAGTAGGCCCTGACCTGGCAAAGATGCTGGTGCAAATCTGGCTGGAAACTCCCTTTGACGGAGGCGAACGCCATTGCCGCAGGGTACAGATGATTATGGATATAGAATCTGCCTGATCCAGGGCTGAATCGAACAGCCGACCTGCTGCTTAGGAGGCAGCCGCTCTATCCACTGAGCTACTGGACCAAAAAAGCCCATAGGCTTTCTGAGCATACTTAAAGCTGACAAAATTTAGTTTACAAGTCATTTAATCAATTGTCAAGGTGATCTCTTTTATGGAATAATCAAATATGAAGGCTCAACGTGTTTATATCGAAAAACGAAATGATTTTAATATCGAAGCCCAGCGGCTGCAATCTGATATAATTGAATCGTTTGGAAACCAATTTAGCTGTCTTGCGAAGATACAAAAACTTCGTATACTCTACTGCTATGATGTCGACGGTCTGACTCCGGAACAGTTTAACAAAGCTGTTTCTTTGGTATTATCTGAACCCCAAAGTGATTTTGTTTTTTTCTGTGATGATGTCCCTTTGGAACCGGAAGACAGTGCAGAACAAACAGCATTTTTTGGGGTAGAGTACCTTCCTGGTCAATTTGATCAAAGGGCCAGTTGGGCAGAACAATGTATAGAATTGGCTGTAGGTAAAAAACCTCTTATCCGTTTTGCAAAATTCTTTATATTATTATCCTCAGAAGCTCTATGCAGCCAGGCACGTAAAGCCCTAAAGTCGTATCTGGTCAATCCTGTTGATTCCCGGATATTTAACCATATAGAAGCAAAAGAAAAGCCGGAGGACAGTAATGGTAATAGCCTTGCTATGTCTAGTGCAGATCTTGCCCACTGTGAAAATTATTTTAAAAAGGAAGGGCGGGATCCCACTCCGACAGAAATGCGGGTTTTGGATACCTATTGGTCGGATCACTGCCGGCACTCTACTTTTACTACAGCACTTGAATCGATTGAAATACAGGGGGAACGATCAGATATACAAAATGCCTTTTCCTCATACGAAGCAGTGCGGCAGGAAGTATATGGAGCTGGGGCTTCGCAGTACCCGTACAGCTTAATGGACATGGCCACTATAGGGGCAAAGCTGCTTAAAAAACGCGGTCTTTTGTCCGATCTGGATGAGTCCGCAGAGATAAATGCCTGCACGATTAAAATAAACGCCAAATTTGCTGTAAAGACAGACAAGGATATTGATTCCAATAGCGTATCCAATATTATTGAAGAACCTTATTTACTGCTCTTTAAAAATGAAACTCATAATCATCCTACAGAAATAGAACCCTTTGGCGGAGCAGCAACCTGCCTTGGCGGGGGAATACGCGATCCCCTTTCCGGCCGCTCTTATGTCTACCAGGCCATGAGAATTACCGGCGGAGGCGATCCCCGTCAAGCTCTGACAGAAACCCTGCCGGGAAAACTTCCGCAGAAAAAAATTGCCCACGAAGCTGCTGCCGGTTATTCTTCCTATGGCAACCAGATTGGGATTGCTGCAGGACAGGTGGCAGAATTCTACCATCCGGGTTTTTTGGCAAAGCGTATGGAATTGGGCGCTCTTGTCGGTGCAGTTCCGCAGTCTCAGGTGTGCCGATCTGTTTTGGAAGAAGGAGACCTTGTTCTGTTAATCGGTGGAAAAACAGGCAGGGACGGCATAGGGGGCGCTGTTGGATCAAGCAAAGGCCAGACAGGAGAATCTGCGGAAAAAGCCGGAGCGGAAGTACAGAAGGGAGATGCCGTAGAAGAACGAAAGCTCCTCCGTTTATTTCGTGATCCGCAATTCTGCTGGCTTGTTAAACGCTGTAATGATTTTGGCGCAGGCGGGGTTTCCGTTGCAGTAGGAGAACTTGCCCCCGGCCTGGATATAGATCTGGACGCAGTGCCGGTAAAATATCCTGGTCTGGACGGAACAGAACTTGCCGTTTCCGAATCCCAGGAAAGAATGGCCGTAGCGTGTGCGCCTTCGGATGCACAAACCATAATACAAAAAGCAGCAGCAGAAAACCTTGAAGCAGTAGTAATTGCACGGGTAACATGCGGTGATGCAGATAAAGAACAAAACAGCGATACTGCCGCTGCCGCGAGACTGCGGATGAGCTGGCAGGGAAAAACCATAGTAGATATTTCCCGCAGCTTTCTGGATACAAATGGCGCTCCCCGATACGCCTCTGCACGGATTAGTTCAGCAAATACTTTTTTGAATGCTTCTTTGGAAGAAAAAAATCATTCCGAAACACGATCATCTTTAAATTTACTGGAACAGTTAAAAACAGAACTTGGTTCCCTGCGCAGCGGTTCCAGACGCGGCTTGCAGGAATATTTTGACGGATCTGCCGGTGCCGGATCGGTATTATTTCCCTGGGGAGGAGCAGAACAGGGAACGCCCGAATGCGGCATGGCTGCGCTTATCCCTCCGGCTTTAACTGCGAGCCCGACAACAAGTTTGACTGCAAGCCCGGCATGCAGTCAAACTGCAAGCCTGATGTCTTTTGGGTATGATCCTTATTTAATGGAACTAGATCCCTATACCGGCGCCAAGGGCGCTGTTAAAGAAGCGTTGGCAAAGATTAACTGCCTGGGCGGTGATTACCGAAAAGCCAGAATTTCCATGCAGGAATACTTTGAAAAAATGGAAAGTCCCGAATCTTGGGGAAAGGTTTGTGCAGCACTGCTGGGTGCTCTGGAAGGACAGCTAAAGCTGGAAGTTCCCGCCATTGGGGGAAAGGATTCAATGTCCGGTACCTATATAGATCAAGAAAACAACATTGCTATATCTGTACCTCCAACCCTTATTGTAATTGCTGCAGGCATTACCGATGCAGCCTTGGTGCGCTCCGGCGCTCTTAGCGGCAAGCCGGGAAACCCAGTGATCTTATTATATACCGATACATCGGGACAGGATGAATGGGCTGTTTTTAAAGCCAATATGAAGGCTTTGACGCTTTTAACAGATCAAAATCTGGTAAAAGCTGCATATACAGTTGGGGCAGGGGGTATTGCCGCTGCGCTGGCTCTTATGGCCTTTGGAAATATGACCGGCATAGAAGCCTATGCCGATTGCCTTGGCCTTGTAAACGAAAAAACCTATCCGGGCGCTTTACTGGTAGAATTGGACGCTGAAAGCATGTACAGGGAAAAAGAAGCTTCGATTGACCTGCTATCAGAACTTCTTAAAGAGGCAGTCTGGAAAGAAGCCGGACAGACTATTAAGGAGCAGGTGTTTAAAATAACAGCAAATAAAAACCAAAAACAGGAAGCAGATGCTGAAATTTCTCTGCTTGAACTACGGCAGATTTATGAAGGAATGCTGGCGGATATTTATCCAACTCAGGAAATGGGTTTTGCAAAGCTGGACGGTACAGCTTCGCTGGACGGTACAGCTTCGCTGGACGGTACAGCTGCTAATATTACTTCTGCTCCTGCGATCCGCAATCAATCCTCCAAACCGCTGGTTTTAATTCCTGTTTTTCCGGGAACGACCTGTGAATGGGATATTGAACGGGCATTTTGCGAGGCAGGGGCAAGAACCCGTACTCTGGTTTTAAGGAACCGCAGCACGGAAGACATTAACGCTTCTGTTATAGAATTTGCCAAAGCCATTGCCGAAGCGCAGATTATCTCTGTGTCCGGGGGTTACAGCCCCTGGAATGAGCCGGATGGAACAGGCGCTCTTGCAGCTGCTATTTTTAGGAAATCTGCTGTTTCCGATGCAGTGCATGAGTTTCTGGAAAAGCAGAGCGGCTTAATGCTGGGTATAGGCAGCGGGTTTAATACTTTACTTAGACTGGGGCTGGTTCCCAATGGCCGTTTTACAGAAATTACAGAACATTCCCCCATATTAGCACCCAACAGCATTGGCCGGTATATATCGCGAATGGTTCAGACACTTGTAATGCCCAATACATCCCCCTGGCTTGCTCTGGAAAAGCCATGTACAGTACATATTCTGCCGCTAAGCAGCAATAATAGCCGTTTATTAATAAGCGAGGATCAATCGGCGGCGCTTTTTAAGGCAGGACAGGTTCCATTCTGCTATTCGGACAATTCTATCGAGGCCCTTACCAGCCCCGACGGAAGAATACTGGCAAAAATGTGCCATTCAGAACGCTGCGGACAATTTGTCCACACTAATATACCGGGAAACAAGATTCAATCTATCTTTAAAGCCGGGGTTCTATACTTTTCCTAATTTGCAGTAACAGCTAATTTTTTTTATTTTTTTTCTTTCTGATACAAGCAAAATGCATAGTAATGTCCTTATATAGTGCGGAGGTTACTATGAAACGATTTATTTCCGGAAGAACGATGCATATTATTGCAGCTTGTTCTTTGGCTTTTTGGACAGTTTGTTACTTATCCTGTTCAACCGAGGCGACTCTAATGGGGGCAAGCGCCTCTCCGCCTGTGTTTTTAGGCTGCAGAACACCGGCAGAAGAAGAGGTAAATTTTATCTTTTCAAGGGATGTGAAAGTCGCATCCATGTACTTTGACCCGCCCATGGAAACAGAGATACTTGGACAGGGACAAACGGTAATAGTCCGCTTTGATGATTCGCAGCTGCCGGGCGGCTCAAAAGTTACTGCCGATATCCTTGTGGAAGATTCCAGGAGGAATACCTTAAATGTACTGGTTAGTTTTTATACCAGGAACAACCGTATGCCCAGCCTGGTAATTAACGAAATACGAACAGCTTACAGCAGACCAAGGGTGGAATTTATTGAAATAAAAGCCTTAAGCGCCGGTAACCTTGGAGCTATGAGGCTTTTTGCAGCCTATACAGGAGATGAGCCTATATATATATTTCCTCCGATAGAGGTAAAAAGGGGTGAATATATTGTGGTTCATACAAGAAGCATTGAACCAGGCCTGATAGACGAAACCGGAACTAATTTAAATCTATCAAGAGGAACAGATTCATCTCCAAACGGCAGAGATTTATGGATGCCAGGATCCACTAAGCTGCATGAGACCAATGCCATTTACATAATGGATCAGGATGATAAAATCCTCGATGGGGTCCTGATTGCTTCCGCTAATACCAGATGGAGGGATTCTATCACAGCAGCGGCAGAAGAAATGGTTAGTCAGGGGATTTGGACTGGATCGGAGCCGGGCGATGCAGTCAATACAGACGGCAATACCGCTACCCGTACCATTAACCGTATAGAAAACCGGGCAAATTCCCATAGTACTGCCGACTGGTATATTACTGTTACAAGCGGTGCAACGCCGGGTAGGTTTAATAATCCCAACCGGTATATCAGATAAGTTTTTTTAACTCTTCGGCCTTGTCCGTTTTTTCCCAGGAAAATCCACTGCGGCCAAAGTGACCGTACGATGCTGTTTTTTTGTAAATTGGTTTAAGGAGATCCAGGGTTTTAATGATCCCTCCCGGGCTAAGGTCAAAGGTTTTATTAACAGCTTCCTGTATCTTTTTTTCCGGGACTGCGGCAGTGCCAAAGGTATCGATCATTACCGATACAGGGAAAGGAACGCCTATGGCATAGGCTATCTGTACTTCGCAGCGCCCGGCCAGTTTAGCAGCTACAATATTCTTTGCCACATAACGGGCAGCATAGGCTGCAGAACGGTCTACTTTGGAGGGGTCCTTGCCGGAAAAAGCGCCGCCGCCGTGGCGGCCCATGCCGCCGTAGGTATCTACAATGATCTTCCTGCCGGTAAGGCCCGAATCGCCGAAGGGACCGCCTATTACAAAACGTCCGGTGGGGTTAATAAAGTATTTGGTTTTTGCATCAAGTAATCCGCTGGGTTCCAGGACAGGCTTAATAATTGTTTCGATAATGCAGGATTCTATTTCTTTGTGGGAAACATCCGGATCATGCTGGTGGGAAACCACTACTGCATCAATTCGGACAGGCTTATAGCCCTCGTATTCTACAGTTACCTGGCTTTTGGAATCGGGTCTAAGCCATTTTATTGTTTTATTTTTTCTTAGCTTTGCTGCTTCCAGCAGCAGGGTATGCGCCAGCATAATGGGCAGAGGCATAAGCTCTTTGGTTTCGTTGCAGGCAAAACCAAACATCATTCCCTGATCCCCTGCGCCCTGCAGGCCTTTATATTTTTTTAGGCCTGTACCGGAAACACCCTGGCTTATATCCGGCGACTGGCTGTGAATCATGTTTAATACAGCCATGGAATTGCAGTCCAGGCCATAGTCGGGATGTATATAGCCAATATCCCTGGCTATTTCCCGTACTATCTGCTGGATATCGACAAAGGTAGTCGTAGTAATTTCCCCGCCGACTAGGACCAGAGAAGTGGAAGCAAAGCTTTCACAGGCTACCCTGCTTTCCGGATCATCCTTTAAACAGGCATCCAGAACAGCATCCGAGATTTGATCGCATAGTTTATCGGGATGCCCTTCCCCTACCGATTCGGAGGTAAAAAAATAACGACGGTTTTCCATACTATTTCCTGGAGATTTATTTGGAATTTGACAATACCCCGCCGGAATAAATTTCGCTTCCGGTCAGGGTATCTGTTTGCTTTTAGAGCCTGTTTGCCATGCTCCTTAAGGTTGCAGCGGCATTGGGTTTGCTCTGCCTTTCGTATTGCTGGGCAATGGAAAGCATATCCGCCCTAATTGCAGCTCTGGCGCCGGGGTTGTCCAGGTTCCGTTGAAGATTCGGAACAACCAGGTTGGTTCCCGGTTCAATGACATCGGGATCCGAAATAACATTGGCATTGGCAAGCCTGATAAGGGGGAAATAGTACATATTGGCCTGGCCATATCTGCTTGCAGCAATTTCTGCCAGTGTATCACCAGAGGCTGTTGTGTGGTTCACCGCTCCCTCAAGGATCAGAGCGCCGGGTTGAGTTGCCGGTGCTGTTTCAGTTTGAGCAGGAGGAGGCGTTGCCGGTCTGGGAGGCGGAGTGCCGCCGCAGCTGACAGCCAGCATAATGCTTAAAACTACAATGGGTAAGACATACATGATTGTTTTTTTCATATTTTTCTCCATATGTTTGATTGCTTATATTGTATACAAAAATTAAAAAAAGATCAATAAATAAAAGATTTTTTTTAATCGAGGTCTATACCGGTGATATTTTCCGCAGGGAGGCTGAATACAATACTCCGGGCTTCCGTAGCAAGGCCGAAATTTTGGCTTACTGCCTGCATAATCGGGACTTTTTTGTCTTTATTGGTAAGAATCATGATGATTTCTTTTTCCTCCTGAACGGTAATTCCAAAAAATTTTACAGGCCCCTGGTGAATTAGCCCTCTGGCATTAATAACCGTGCCGCCTTGAGCGCCGGCTTTTCTGGTACAAGCCATTATTTCATCAAAAAATCCGTGATTTGTCACTATTACAACAAGGTCGTGCTTTTTCTTCATTTTTTCCCTTCCACTCCAAAATTCTTTTTTTTCTTCTTCTCTAATATTTTTATGGAAACTTTCTTTGAATACCTGAAGTACAGGCTTGTTGATTCCCGATAGGGGGATGGTAAAAGCAATTCCTGCCCCGGGGTTGTTGAATCCCAGACTTTTGCTTACCCGCTTAATGATTACCGGCACCATGCGTTTCTGTTCCAGGCAGATAACTACCGCTTTTTCGATGGAACTCATGCCCATAATATCCATTATTTCAGAGTTTGCTGTACCATGGCCTTTGCAGATAAAATGAAAACGGACATGTGATTCATCTAAAATATCTGAAATATTATTTGATTTGACCCAGTCTATGATAAAAATAGCACAATTGAGGACTGGCATATCAGAAGAAGCAGGAATACCCTTAGTATTTTTTCTCATTCCGTTCCCTTAATTATCGTATACAACTATTACTCCCGAATCTTCAAGTCTCATAACCATTATCTCGTCTATGGACAGTTCGTCGGAAATTTTCTGTTTTTTCTGGAAAATCAGCCCCATTATCTGAATTACTATAAGGGGTGTCATGGCAACTATAGCTACAATTCCGAATGCATCGATCATAAGGTCTCCGCCAACGCCTTCACAGGTTCCCATGGCCAGAGGCAGGAGGAAAGTAGAAGTCATAGGGCCGGAAGCCACGCCGCCTGAATCAAATGCAATACCGGTAAAAACCCGGGGAACAAAAAAAGTTAGAATCAGCGCAAAGGCATAACCAGGGATTAATATCCACATGATGGGGATGCTAAGTAAAACCCGCAGCATAGTAATGGTCAGTGCTGAAGCCATGCCGATGGCAAGTCCGCGCATCATCATCTTTTGGGTTATTGCGCCCGAGGATATTTCTTCAACCTGTTTATTTAATACATGTACTGCAGGTTCCGCAGCTACAATAAAGTACCCTACCAGTGTTCCAAGGGGCACCATAATCCATTTGAAATGAGAAGAAGCAATTTGATAGCCCACAAGCTGACCTACAGGAAAAAAACCAACATTTACACCGATTAGAAAGAGTACCAGTCCTATCAGGGTATAGAAAAACCCCACAGTAATACGGCCAAGCTGGTGTCTCTTAAAACGGCGGGTAAAGAACTGAAATACAATAAAACAAATTACAACGGCGCCTAAAGAAAGGGATATTTCTTTTAAATAAACAGGTATTTGAAGGGCGAATTGTCCGGCTACATCCCGGGAGGTAGCTGCTTCGATGACTGGTAATGAAACAATTTCTGCAGAATCGGTTTTGTAAAAAATTCCTAGTAACAGCATGGCTATAATTGGTCCTGCGCTGCACATGGCTACAAGACCAAAACTGTCATCATGAAAATGTTTATCCGCCATAACAGAAGCGGCGCCGATGCCCACTGCCAGAATAAAGGGAGTTGTAATGGGGCCGGTGGTAACGCCGCCTGAGTCAAAGCCTACAGGGATAAATGGTTTAATGGTATCCGGGGCTAATAACGCTATGGCAAAAATTATAATATAAAAGAAAAGCAATAATATTGAAAGGGGAATTTTTAACAGGATTCGTATTATACCGATTGCCAGGAATAATCCAACCCCGGCTGAAACGGTAAAAATTAGTGTCATTGCAGGAATGGTCGGTGTTTGCCTGCCCAGTACCTGTAAATCCGGTTCGGCAACAGAAATAATAAAACCAATAATAAAAATAACGGGAATCAGCATCAATACTTTTGAGCTCTTTATCAGTTCAATGCCAATGCCCTCTCCCATAGGCATCATTGCCATATCTGCACCCAGCATAAATAATCCCATTCCGACGATAAGAAGAGCAGCTCCTGTAAGGAACATTAAAATGGTTCCGGATGGCATGGGTATTAGAACCACACTGATTATCAAAACTATAATGGTTATGGGGAGGACAGAGGAGAATGCTTCCAATACTTTTTCTTTGAGAACTTTTTTCACAATGTGTAAGTATCATATCATAAGCATGGGGATCAAAACAAGCTTTTTATATCCAACAGCTCTATTGCTGTAATAAGTGCATTACGGGGATCCCTTCGAACTTCCCTGGAATTGTTAAGGGATGCAGCGGCTGCAATGAGGGCCTGCATTTTGGCCATATCATCGCCGGGGAGCTTTTCGTACAAATCGGCAAAAAAATTATCTGTTTCGTAATACAGGCGGAATAAATCCAGATAGGCATTATTTACCGGTATGGAAGCAAAACCCCGAAAATTATCACTTGTAAAGCGGCTTTCATATTCTGCCTCAAAACCTTCCTGTGCAGCGCTAATGATACGGTCTTTTTCTATTAGTATTGCATCCCGGGAAATATCCCTTCTGGCATAGAGCAGTTCCAGTTCCCCAATCAATTCGGCCAAAAATATTCTAAATGCCTGCCTATCGGCAGCACTGCTGTCTATGGCCCGGTATTCTTCGGAATCGCTTCCAAAACGGCTCTCTATATATAAGCGTGCGCCCTTATTACCGATAAATTCTGCAAGCTGTTCATTAAACTGTACCCTGCCTCTGATAAATACCGTAGCATGAACAAGTTCGTGGATAAGAAGGTCGGCCAGCTCGAAATCCGAATAGTCTTTCATATACGAAAAGAGGGGGTCTTTAAACCAGCCCAGGGTACTAAACGCATCAACACCGCGTATCCAGGCATCCAGCCCATCAGAGCTGTGTATTGCCGCTTCTCTTCTTGCATCTTCCGGATCAAAAAAACCCTTGTACGGCAAGGCCCCAACAATGGGAAAATGCCATTGGTAGCGGGTAAAAGAATCTGCTTCACAGGCAGAAACGACCGCAGCCAGATAGTCTCTGTCCAGCTCTACAAAGCGTGTATAATTTTTACTTTTTTGCAATCCTAATTCTTCCATTGCAAAACGCTTTATGTCTTCGACCCGTTCGACAAAATCGCTGTAATCGCTTCCCCTTGCAGCTGCCAGTTCTTCCAAAGGTATAGCTTTTCCCAGGTAGCCAAGCATGGTTGTACCTTGTTTAAGCGTATAACAGCCGGAAATAAATAACAGTATCATAGCGAAAAATACCACCGAGACAAGAGAAGGTAAAAACGATAGAAAAAAAATACGCATCCTTGCCGTCATTCTATCCAAGTATATATTTTTTTCTTTTTATAGTAAACTCGTATGTATGAACGAAAAAATTTTTGCCAGCCGGCTCTGCTGCAAGTGCCTGCATACTTCCCTTTCAGTGTCAGATATGATCCGTTTTGCCAAAATGGTATATCCCGGATATGATATTTATGAAAAAAGCGGGTTTCCAAATGGACATCCCATACCTAACCAGGATGCAGCAAACCAGATTACTGCAGATATACTGGAAAATGGAAACTATATAGATTTTGTGGAACTGCTGGTTGGTATCGATTCAAATGGTTATATGGGCCGCCATTATGAACTTAGGGGTTTGGACGATGTACTTGAGGATATCATCCAGGCCGGTTATTCCTATGACAAAACAACAGGCCAGTTTTTTGAAAACCAGCAGGAGCGGATTACCCGGAACTGGGGCCGCCTTCTTGAAGGCGATGAACGGCAGATGACTGTGCTTAGGATGGATATCGCAGGATATTCTGCTCTGGTTAAGGAAACCCCCAAAAAATTATTTGATAAAGCATACGGTGATTTGCGGGACATTGTTACAAAATCGGTTGTGTCCCGGCTTGGCCGGCTTTGGTCCTGGGAGGGAGACGGTGCTCTGGGAGTTTTTATGCTGGCAAATTACAGCCGCATGGCGATCTTTACCGGAATAGAAATACTAAACGAATTGTTTTTATACAATAAAACAGACAATCCCCTGAAATCTGATATAAAAATCCGGATTGCGCTCCATTCCGGTCTTTTGGCTTATTCCAAAAGCGAGGTTGAATATTATAAAGCCGATACAGTTCGTAAAGCCATGATACTGGAATCAAAAGCGGCTGTTCCCAATTCGCTGGTAATCTCTGACAGCCTGGCAGTAACACAGGATCAGGCTGTATTAGATATCTTTAGCAGCGTTAAAACATCCAGCGCCGGCAAGTACCGGGTATACCAAATACGTCAAGAAAGCAAATGACATTGTCCGTATGCAAAACTATTTTTAAAAAGAGGCTATATGAGTATTTTTATTTGTACAAAAAAAGAAGCACCCTTAAAAGCGGTATTTCCAAAGAATGCACTGTTCCTTACAGAGGTGTCAAAGCATAAACCCGGCTCCGAAGATATTATTTATTTTGATCTCTATGGCTTGAATGCTGCTGACATTCGAAAAACCATTTCGCATATAAAAAACCGCTTTAAATATGTTCCCTGGGGAATTATTGATCCCAAAGGAAGTATAAAGGATCCTGTAGAACTGTTCTTTGAAGGTGCCTGGGATTATCTGGGGCCTTTAGTTTTTAAAAGCAAAAAGAAGATAGATGTTAAAAGATTTAAGATTGCAGCACAGTGGAGAATTCCTTTTTCGGAAATTGGAACAGAAAAAACAAATCTGCAGACTTACTCTGACCAAAAAGTTATATTGCCAAGGTCAGGAATTAAGTTTCCCGATGCAGGCCTGTTTCCCGGCTGGAAAACACTTCAACCAGGTACAACCATGCCTTTTTTTCTTATATATTGTTCCCTCCAGGGGAAAACAGCCCTTAATACCCGTCTTGGAGAAAAAGCCCATGCTCTGGTCCGCCAGCGCTTTATGATGTATCTGTTCCAGAATTTTAAGGAAGCTGACGGACTCTTGTGGATGGATACAGGAAAGGATTTTCTTTTCCTTCTGCCGCCAAAAGCAAAATGCGCCGAAGCAGCAGTCAGAGCCTGCCTTCGGATGTTGGTTTTTACACCTCTTAGCGCCATAGAGGTTATGGATATTACAATACCGGTTAACTATGTTTTTGCGCTCCATTATGGTTCGGTAAATTTTCAACCGCCGGGAGTTACCGGGACAGTGGTTTCCGATGCAGTTAATTTTATCTTTCACCTGGGATCGAAAAAAGCGGAACAGGGAAGGCTTACTATCTCCGGTGAAATCCCCGATAATACAATTCAAAGGCAGCTGGAAGACTATTTTGTCTCTGCCGGCGAATTCGAAGGGAGAAAAATTTGGCATACCAAGAAATTCTCCTATAGTAAACCTTGACAGCTGTACCGTCCAGCACAGCTGTACATATTGTTTTTTTTCTGGTATACTTATGTCGATGAATAAAGTCAATTTTTCCGCCAGATTCTGTCGAAAATGTCTGCAAAACTCTTTGGAGATCGAGGACATGATTCGTTTTGCCGAAATGGTAAACCCCGATTATGACTTCTATCAAAGAAGCGGATACTCAAAGAAACAGCTCTTGATAAACCAGGATGTGGCAAGCCGTATTGTAGTTGATATGCTGCAGGACGAATATTATGTAGATTTTGTGGAATTTTTAATCGAAATTGATTCCAAAGGACATATGGGCCGCCGCTATGCCATGCGCGGCCTGGATGATGTAATAGACGACGTCATTAATGCAGGATACAGTTATGATAAAACGACAGGCCAGTTTTTTGAAAACCAACGGGAACGGATCACCCGGAACTGGGGCCGTCTTGTGGAAGGCGATGAGCGGCAAATGGCAGTAATCCGGCTGGATATAGTGGGAAACTCAGTTTTAGTGAAGGAAAATAAAAAAGACCTCATAGATAAGGCCTATGGCGATTTAAGAAAAATCGTAACAAAAGCAGTTGTTTCCCGGCTGGGCCGGCTTTGGATATGGGAAGGAGACGGCGCTCTGGGCGCTTTTATGCTGGGTTCTTACAGCCGTATGGCGATCTTTGCAGCGGTGGAGATACTGAACGAAATGTTTATTTATAACAAGACAGGTAATCCCCTAAACTCAGAAATAAAACTCAGGCTTGCTGTTCATACAGGCTTGCTTACATATTCCAACAGCGATACACTATGCCAAAAAACAGAAACGGTTCGGAAAGCCATTACTCTGGAATCAAAAGCAGCAGTTCCCAATTCTCTGGTAATTTCCGAAAGTCTTGCATTGACAGCGGATATGGTATTGTTGGAAACCTTTAGCCATGCAAAAGCAATTGGTTCAGAAAAATACCGGATTTATCAGTTGAGTCAAAAGAACGAATGAAATACCACATGGAACGGAGCTTATGAGTATTTATATTTTTACAAAAAAAGAAGCGCCCCTTAAAGCAGCCTTTGGAAAAAATGTTGAATTTCTTTCGGCAATGCCCAAACAATGTCCCGGGGACAGCGACATAGCTTATTTTGATGTCTCCGGCTTAAGCGCTGCGGATATTAATAAGGCCCTGAGCCAGCTTAAAAAATTCTGCAAGGATGTGCCCTGGGGAATAATCGATCTAAAAGGCAGTGTAAAAGATCCTGCTGTCCTGTTCTTTGAAGGTGCCTCTGATTATATGGGGCCGGAATTATTCAAGGGTTCAAAGAAAATAGATCCAAAACGTTTAAAACCTGCTTCTGGTTGGCGTTCTCTATTGGCAGGAAGCGGAACAGCAAAAACAGATGCCAAAACTTCCGGCGGAGCAAAGTTTGTACTTCCCAAGACAGGAATAAAATTCCCCGCAGCAAGCATTTTTCCCGGCTGGAAGAATATTCAGACAGGGAAAACAATGCCTTTTTACCTATTGTACTGTTCTATACAGGGAAAAACTGCCTTAACTTCACGCATGGGTGAAAAAGACTATGCTCAAATGCACCAGCGGCTTTTAGGCTATCTATACCAAAACTTACTGGAAGGGGATGGTCTTGCCTGGATGGATTCCGGCAAAGACTGTGTTTTTCTTCTGCCTCCCAGGCAAAAATGCGTCGAAGCAGGAGTAAAGGCCTGTTTACGCATGCTTCCCTCCTCGCCCCTTGTTGTAACAGAACTCCTGGGTCTTGGTGTACAGGCAAACTTTGTCTTTGCCCTGCATTATGGTTCGGTAAGTTATAAACCGCCAGGTAAAACCGGTACAGTAGTTTCCGATGCTATTAATTTTATTTTTCATCTGGGCGCTAAAAAAGCCGAACCGGGCCGTCTGACCATTTCCGATGAACTTCCTGATGGTTCAATTCCCCAGACTCTGGAAGACAGTTTTCTTTCTGCTGGAGAATATGAAGGCCGGAAGATCTGGCATACCAAAAAGTTCAGTTATGTCCGGCCCTGGCTGTAATAATATTCAAACAGCTAATATCTTATAAACAAATGAACCTAATCCTCTTTAATGATACAGAACTATTGACAGTGCAAAATTGCAGTCAGGGAATAAAGGCTTCAGCTTTTCTTAAGCGGCGCGATGTTCGTGCACTGCACCTATATAAAGTATTGCACAAAAAAACTGGAGATGGTTTCGACGCCGGCATCCTTGGCGGAAAAACCGGTTCCGGTATTATAGCAGAAACAAACAATACGGGACTGACTATTAACCTTGTCCTGGATACAGATCCTCCACCCCGTACTCCGATCTGTCTTGCAGTAGGTTTTCCCCGGCCCATTCAGCTTAGGCGTCTCCTGCGTGACTGTGCCAGCCTGGGGCTTGCTGCTGTTGATCTGATATACACAGAGCTTGGAGAAAAAAGCTACAGGGATACAAAGCTGCTGGAAGACGGCGGCGCTCAGGCAGCCATGATCGAAGGAGCAGTTCAGGCACGGGATACACGCCTGCCAATACTCACTGTTTATCCCAGTCTGGCAGAATGGCTGGAGACAAAAATATCTGATATTAAAAACCAGGCAGATACGATCCTGATTGCTGCAGACAATGTGCAAGCCCAGGGAACTTTTAGCAAGTTTAATTCATTTCCCAATATAACAAACGCTGTTTTGGCAGTAGGTTCTGAACGAGGCTGGAGCGACAATGAACGGTGCTTATTGGAAAGCAGTGGCTTTGTCCGGCTTTCATTTGGCAGCCGTCCCCTCCGTACAGAAACAGCCTGCATTGCAGCGGCGATCCTTGTAATGGAAAAGATCGGCTTGATGGATTAAAGTTCTCCGACTATCTCTTTCAAAAATTCCTTTGTCCCCTGCTTGCTGCCGCCGGGGCCTACACAGGCAGGGCAGCCTGACTTACAGGGACAATTTTTTACAGCCTGCAGGGCAGCGTTTAACACATCAATTATTTTTCCGGAAAGGGCCTCGGAAAGACCTGTGCCTCCGGGGTACTTATCGTAGATATACAGAGCGGGAACGGCAAAGTGGGGGTCCCGTACACGTTCTGCAATTCCCAGGTCTCTTGGATCGCAGAGGAGGTAGACCGGAGCAATGGATCGGATAAGGGTGCCGGCGCCGGACAGAATCGCTCCTGCTGCTTCTTCATCGTTTAACGCAGCAAGCATTTTCCCGGCAGCACTTTCTGGCGGGAAAAGCAGCATTAAAGCTCTGGTTTGCATTTCTTCTTCGTTTAGGTCTATATCACCGTAACCTATGTTCTCGTGACTGTGAAAGCGTATCTTTTTAAACTTAGAAACCTGGGAACGTACCAGGACATCGCCGACCACCGCTTCCATAGACATATCGCCAGGGCTTTGAACAGGGTTAAACCGTTGATCTTCGCTAAGGACTTTAATGTCTGTTTTAACCAGGCCGTCGGTAAAATAATTAAGGTCTGCTTCACGAACCAGACATTTACGGTTGGCTATATCCAATTCTTCCACAAGGTACTGTCTGCCGCGGTGAATATATA
>Ga0099364_10005554_pt1 | contig 18667 bp, 13 predicted proteins | sample TergutTh196P3_FD_73070 | JGI IMG/M metagenome (GOLD analysis project Ga0099364, IMG submission 73070) | Microcerotermes parvus P3 segment gut microbial communities from Pointe-Noire, Republic of the Congo - Th196 P3 | ecosystem: Host-associated > Arthropoda: Insects > Digestive system > Gut ...
GTTGCTTCTTAGCCGGCTCCGGGTGTGGGTGGTCCGCCGAAGGCAGACGAGACACAGAGCCATTTGAGCGAGAAAAGTCCTAATCGGGCTTTGCCTGATTAGACAAGACTTTTCGAGCGGAGTAATAATAACGACCATGCCCTAATTAACTCGGGGCATGGTTTTAATATGTACTGATACTTAAAAAATGCTTGACAAATCAAATTTAACGTGATATAATGCTGTAGTTTGCAAATACAGCTTTTTACAAGTAGTGCAATACAAGGGCTAAAATGAGGGAATTCATTTCCCCCATTTTAGCCTGACGAAGACACTTTGTTTGGCAAAGCAACTTCCAAGTTTTTTAATGGTGATTGAGTAGTAGGAGAAATACATGGCACGTAATAAATTCGATATAGACGAGGAATTGGAGTCCCCTTTTGACATACGGCACTTTAAACGCGCTTTAGTCTACGCGGGGAGGTACAAGAAGAGGATTGCACTCGGGATAGCGTTAAGCCTAATCTCGATTTTTGCCGGGTTGATTACCCCGCTTTTTGCGATGCATTCAATTGATGTCGCGATTCCGAGTGGAAACATTCCTTTAGTTTTAACGCTTGGGGGAGGGATGCTTTTGTCGATTTTCGCAGGAGTATTCTTCGCGCAAAGGCGTTCAATTGTAATGACTAAGGTAGGGCAGGACATAATTTACGACATTCGCGAGGATTTATTCGCCCATTTGCAAAAGCTTTCCTTTGAGTATTACGACAGCCGACCTCACGGGAAGATTTTAGTGCGGCTTGTCAACTACATAAACAATGTTTCCGAGCTTATGACAAACGGCATAATCAACCTTGTGATGGAAATGCTGAACCTGTTGTTCATTGCGATATTCATGTTTATTGTATCGTGGGAGTTAGCGTTGGTGGTTATTGGAGGATTGCCGCTTTTCCTCGTGATAATCCTGTTTATTAAGAATAAACAGCGTAAAGCGTGGCAGGCGGTCTCGAATAAAACCTCCAACATGAACGCCTACCTCCATGAAAGCATTGTGGGTGTTGGGATTACCCAAATGTTCACTCGCGAGGAGGAAAACGCCGAAATATTCGATGAACTCTCCCGCGCTTATCGAAAGGATTGGATGAGAGCCGTATCGTTTTCGCTTTTGGTTTGGCCATCGGTTGACAACATTGCAAATATAGTCCGCGGCGCGATTTTTATAGTAGGGTTAGTGTTCTTTGCGGCAACTGCGGGGGCTGAAGCGGCGGCGACTTTGGGAACAGTGTCGGCAATGTCGATGTACTCATGGAGGTTTTGGCAGCCTTTGATTAACCTTTCCAATCTGATGAACACATTTATAACGGCAGTGGCGTATTTGGAACGTATATTCGAGACCTTAGACGAGCCGATTGCCGTCAGCGATAAGCCGAATGCGGTTGTACTCCCGCCCGTTAAAGGCAAAGTCACCTTTGAAAACGTAACATTCGCATATGAGAAGGATAATATACTCGAAAACCTGTCATTTACAGTAAATCCGGGTGAGAGCATCGCGCTTGTCGGGCCTACCGGCGCGGGCAAGACTACCATAGTGAATCTTATTTCCCGCTTTTACGATGTAGATGGCGGAAGAGTTTTAATCGACAATACCGACATTTCAAAAGTGAGCCTCGCTTCACTGAGAAGGCAAATGGGAATCATGCTCCAAGACAGCTTTGTCTTTTCGGGGACTGTGATGTTCAACATCAAATACGGTAAAAGGGATGCAACGGACGATGAAGCAATCCGCGCCTGTAAAATAGTCGGAATAGACGATTTTATCAGGACGCTGCCCAATGGTTACGACACTGAAATAAAAGAACGCGGGGCGGGGCTTTCTGCGGGGCAAAAACAACTTATTGCCTTTGCGAGGACAATATTGGCAAATCCGCGGATTCTCGTCCTTGATGAAGCAACAAGCTCCATTGACGCGAAAACCGAGCGGAATATGCAAAAAAGCCTTGACTATCTTTTAAAAGGGCGTACCTGCACCTCTTTTATAATCGCCCACAGACTGTCAACCGTGAGAAATTGCGACAAAATTATGTACGTTAATGAAAGAGGGATTACCGAGTGTGGTTCGCATGACGAATTAATGACGAAAAAGGGGTATTATTATTCGTTATACGAGGCGCAGATTTTATAATTGACAATGCCGATGAAATATGATATAATGCTGTTGGAGCATATTATTTATTAAATTTGAGAAGGGACAGCGATGCAAGGGAAATTAATTGTGATTGAAGGCTTAGACGGTGCCGGGAAAACTACTCAGTGGGAGCTGCTTAAAAAATCTTTGCCCGTTCAATCAAAAAATCAAACTATGTTTATAACGTTCCCCGACTATAACTCCGAGAGCGGGAACATAATAAAAAGGTACTTGGCGGGTGATTTCGGCGGAATCAACGACCCGGAAAACGACGAAAACAGTGCCTATTCAGCGAGCAGCTTTTACGCAATTGACCGCTACATCAGCTACAAGTGTTCATGGGGGGGGATGTACCTGAAAGGGGCTAACATTATTTCGGCGCGTTACACCTCGTCTAACGGGATTTATCAAATGACAAAGTTGCCCGAAAAGGAATGGCAGAGCTATCTCGACTGGCTTTATGACTATGAGCATGAAAAATTGGGCATTCCAAAGCCGAACTTAACGATATTCCTTGACGTACCCGTTGAAACATCGCAGAAGCTGTTGGCGAAGCGGTACAGCGTTGACGGCGGCTCAACCACAAATGATATTCACGAGGGGGATGTCGGCTATTTGAAAGAATGCAGAAAAGCCGCCCTCTATGCGGCAAATCGGGATAATTGGGTAAAGGTGGATTGCTCTGAACATGGTGAACACGGAATAAGAAGCCCGGAAGATATTAACAGCGAATTAGTTAAAATTATTGGCGGAGTAATATAAAGTAGGGGCAAGGGCAAAAGTTTGAAAATAAATCTGCGTAAATGCGGAAAATGAAGGTTTGTAATGCGTTTGTGCAGAAGGGGCAAGGGCAAAAGTTTGAAAATAAATCTGCGTAAATGCGGAAAACGAATGTTTGTAATGCGTTTGTGCAGAAGGGGCAAGGGTAAAATGATAGATTTTAAATCGGTTGAAGTAAGCGATAGGGAATGGGCTGTTCAATTGCTGAAGTTGTCTGACTTTCGAGGGTGTGAGTACACTTTCGGAAACAATTATATGTGGAGTTCTGTTTACGATATACAAATTGCACAGTACAAAAGCTTCTATTTGGTTAAAAACAAGTACGGCTTTTTATTTCCGGCGGGTTGCGGCGATATTGGCGAGGTTATTGACATTTTAAATGAGTATTGCTCTATTAACAATATCGAGCTGTGTTTTACAAATGCGGACAGGGAATCACTGGAGCTGTTACAATCCCTGTACGGCGACAAAATTGAAATAAGCACCAATAGTGACCTTTACGACTATGTTTACGATTTTGAAACACTGTCGGAATTGCGCGGGAGGAAGCTTCATGCAAAGCGCAACCACCTCCAGCGGTTTTATGAAAACAATTGGAGCTTTGAGCCGATTACTCCCGACAATATTGAGGAATGCACCGAAATGCATAACAAGTGGTGCGATGAGAAGGATATTTACCGCGAACACAGCAAACTGAAAGAGGCGGGGGCGGTAATCCGCGGGTTGGAAAGCTTCTTTGAATTGGGGTTGTCGGGCGGAATCATCCGAGTTGGCGGCTCGATTCAAGCCTACACTTTCGGTGAACCGTCCGCCAATAAAAGCGGCGACACTTTTGTGGTTCATGTTGAAAAAGCGTTTACAACCGTTCAAGGGGCATATGCCGCAATAAATCGCGAGTTCGTAAGACAATTTTGCGGGAAATACAAATATATTAACCGCGAAGAGGACATGGGTGCGGAAAACCTGCGAAAAGCCAAGCAGTCGTACTGTCCGTCGTTTATGTTGGAAAAATATAATGTAAAATTTAAGTAAAGGGAATGGTGTAAAAGTTTGAAAATAAATCCGAGGTTGCGCGGAGAACGAAACTTTTATAACCTATTTGTGCTGAAAAGGGAATGGTGTAAAAGTTTGAAAATAAATCCAAGGTTGCGCGGAAAACGAAACTTTTATAACCTATTTGTGCTGAAAAAGGAATGGTGTAAAACCTATTTGTGCTGAAAAAGGAATGGTGTAAAAACCTATTTGTGCTGAAAGGGAATGGTGTAAAATGGTATATGTTTTATTGGCGGACGGGGTTGAGGAAGTCGAGGCGGTTTATCCTATTGATGTACTGCGCAGGTGCGGAATCGATGTTGTTACAGTCGGTGTTACGGGTCAATATGTCACCGGCTCAAATAAAATCACGCTTAAATCGGACATAAGTATAGATGAGGTGAGTCTTGAGAAACATATTGATATGCTCATACTTCCGGGCGGACCGGGTAGGGGGAAACTCAAGGAAAACAGCAAGTCAGCGGCTTTAATAAAGCATTGCTGCGAAACGGGAGTGCCGATTGCGGCAATATGCGCCGCTCCTGAAATATTGGGGGAAATGGGGTATCTTAAAGGCAAAAATGCTACCTGCTACCCCGGAATCGAGCCTAAACTAATCGGCGCAACTGTAACAGACTCGCCTGTTGTAACAGATGGAAAACTTATTACTGCACAAGGGGCAGGTTGCGCCGAGGCATTCTCGTTTGCAATCGCGGAATTTCTTTGCGGGGCGGAAAAAGCGAGAGAAGTTTACGGCAAAATGATATGCGGGAAAAAGTAGAACTCCGAAAAAGCCTGCTTCAAAAGCGGCGCGGCATTCAAAATAAGCCGCAAAAAGATATGGCGATTTTCAAGAACCTGACTAAACTTCCCGAGTTTGAAAAAGCGCGGTTAGTCGTGACATATGTTTCAACCGAGCTTGAAGCCGATACTCACAGGCTTCTCCGACATTGCCTTGAAAAAAGTATTGCAGTTGCAATCCCGGCAATTATAAACGAGGAAATGAAATTCTTCCGCCTCATTAAAATGTGGGAAATCGGGGAAGAAATTGATTTTTACGCCCCCGATTTGGGTACTCAGTTAGCGGTAGTCCCCGGGTTAGCTTATAATAAAGCTCACTATCGATTGGGTTATGGGGGCGGGTACTATGACAGATTTTTATGCGGCTTCAACGGTAAGAAAATAGGGTTGTGCTACGAGGAATTTATCCTTGACATTCCCGTTGAACAACATGATAGAAAAGTAGATATGGTAATTACGGAAGGAACGCGCTAAAATTATGGAAACAAAAGGTAAAAGACCGCAGGTTAAATTTGATACAGATGACAATATCAGAATAGAGAACGATATTTATAATAATTCGGTCGAGTCCGATGCGGCATTTTTTGCAAGCGAAAACATCCATGCGACGCGACAAATTGACACAATCAAAATGCCGACTCAGCAGCCGCGTCCCCGACCTATGCAACAAGCAAGCTCGCCGCCAATCCCGCCTCAAACGCGGACTTCCGGTAAAAAACTGCCGCAATTCCCTAAAAAGCAAAATTCCGCGCAAAAGCAACAGTTTAAAACCGAAAAGCCGCCTATGTCCGACAAAATGAAAAAAGCGGTTAAAGAGCGGTTAAAGAGGAAAAGGGAGCAGGTACGCACTTTTTCCCATATTTTAGGGAGTGTACTGTTGATTGTGTTCATTTTGAGCGTGTCGGCTTTTTTGTCACAGTTTATTGTACGAGCGTTCCTTGATTTTACGGGGATTACCGCGGCGGAATATCAGGTAACAATCCAGATTCCGCCCGATTCGACTACAGTGGAAATTGCGGAAATACTGTATTCGTATGACCTTGTTGATATGCCGGGGTTGTTTGAGTTTTACTCGCGTATAAGCGAAAGCGATGGAAATTACCTAAACGGTTTGTTTACTTTGAACTCGACAATGTCCTATAACCAAATTATAACCACTCTCCAAAACCGACCGCAGAGTACCGAAACGGTAGAGGTTAAAATTACTGAGGGAATGACTGCGCTTGAAATAGCAATGCTTCTTGAGGAAAATTTTGTGTGCCGTGCCGAAGATTTTATGCAGTTTTACAGAAACAAAATGAACCTGTTTAATTTTGAAAGGCGGCTTGAACATAAACCGCTCAAGTTTAATCAATTAGAAGGGTATTTGTTCCCCGATACACATGAGTTTTTCGTAGTAAACGGACTTGAAGACAATCCCGATATGGACACCGAGCGTTATGCCGATGTTGCGGCGCGGACAATATTTTCACACTTTAATTCGCAGATTACAGCCGAAACGTACAGGAGAATCGGCGATTTGGGCGATACCTTTGATTTTGAGTTCGGTCTTGATGAGTTTATTACAATTGCATCAATGGTTCAATTAGAAGCTTCGGAACCGGAGGATATGAGGAAAGTGGCATCGGTGTTTTTTAACAGACTTAGGAATCCCGAAAACTTCCCGCGGCTTGAATCGGACGTTGCACGCGAAAATTACGGAAAGGACAATATTTTGCCATTCCGCACAAGTGATAATACGGTTTTGCTGAACGGTATGATTGCCGCGTATAACACTTATGAATCCAATGCCGTCCACAACGGGAGATTAGTGTCGCCGCCCGGCCCTGTCTGCAATCCGGGGATGTCGGCAATGCTCGCAACTCTCAACGCCGAATCCACCAACTATTTTTACTTTTGCGCTAACATTGAAACAGGCGAGGTGTTTTTTGCCGAAACACTTGTTGAGCATGAGGCAAACGAAATAAAAGCGGGAATCCGATGATTATCCGCTTAAGGGGAGTGTGCTTTAAATTATTTTAATTTTGGAGGAAAAAGAAGTTTGAAAATAAGTCTATGTAAATGGGAAAACGAATTTTTATGGCACATTTGTGCAGAAAGGGCATGGGTAAAAGTTTGAATAATAGCGGAGGTGTCACCGGCTTCGCCGGTGAGCAGTCCGCTTGACAGGCTTATTCATGGAGGCTTTGTGCCTCAGAAAGGTATGGTCATAACAATGAAAAAAAGGGGTTTATCTATGGTTTTGGCGATTGCAATGGTGGTAATGTGCTTGACGGCATTGTCGGGCTGCGACTCTGATAGCGGCAATACAAAAACCGGGGCTGACACGATTGATAGCAATAACGGCAACGCTATAACCGAAAACAGCAACAAAACCGACAGTCGTGAATATTTTATGTGGAGCGGAACGGAAATAACAGGACTCACCGAAGATGGCAAAAAGCAAAAGCACATTTCAATTCCTGCTGATTGCACTTCCATATCAGCTTATGCTTTTATGGAAAATGAGGTAATGGAAGAGTTATCTTTTTTAGGCGAGGACACTACACTTAACAAGGGTTCATTTTCGCAGTGTACTGCGTTAGTGCGGGTTGTGCTTCCTGCAAAACTCACAGAAATTCCCGAAAGTTGCTTTTTCGCTAACACTGCTTTGGAAAGCGTAGAAATGCCACAAAGTCTCGTAACCATTGGCGAAAAGGCATTTATGAGTTGCGATAATTTGGATGGTTTAACTTTGGGGGATTCGCTTGTTACCATTGGCGAGAGTGCGTTTGCAATTAGCGGAATTAGCGAACTCGAGCTACCGGAGGGGTTAAAGGAAATTGGGAAAGAAGCTTTTTCTTATTGCTCAAATTTAACCGAAATAAGAATCCCTGAAAGCGTTGAAACTATTGGCGTTTTACTCTTTTTGCGTGGATTTGGAGATGAGCCGATAACCGTATATGTAAAAGAAGGTTCATATGCGGACAAGGAACTTGTAAACGACCATACTATAACAATAGAGTATTATTAAAAAATTCACACTCGGAATCACACAAAAACACACGGACAGCAGTGTAAAAACCGCTGTCCGTGCATATAATATTGGGGAACTTTAAGGAGTGGGCATATTATCGGTTGCGTCTTCAAGAGTCCAATGCAGGTAAACAAAGTCATCAAAAATCGCATTAAATCTATCGGGGGTGAAGCTATTGTCAAGCTCAATCAAAGCTAAATGCGAGCCTATATCGGTTGTAGCACCCTCTTGTGTCCTTTTTACATAAATGTCGCCGTTTTCGTCTATTTTTTCAACCTCATACCTATGTCCGCCGCTTGAGCTGTGAAAAACAAACGCCACTAAATATTTTTCATTGAAAAACTCACTGTCATACTCGTTCATAATAATACAGTACACACAGTTTTGAGGAAAGTAACAGTGGTGTATCGACAGACCGCAATACGTGAGCCACATATTGGATAACGAAATCACAGTAGGCGGAAAAGAATTCCCCCACCCCCAATAGGTTTTCGGTATAATCCTTGCGTTAAATGCCACAATCGGCTCAATCGGGGTAAAAGGTCGCGCCGCTGTTACAAAGTTTGATGCAAACCCGTGCATGATTTTCATCTCATAGCTCGCGCCGATTACCAACGCCTCCGCCATTGCCGATGACACTTCAAGGCTATTATTAACCCACCATCTTTTCAAAGGGCCACTCCACGGTCTTGTTTCATACACTATGCTCTCAACTGTCACAACTTCTATAAACCAATAAGGCGCGTTATACCAATCGCCTAACGGGTCGGGTTGCGGCTCGGGTTCGGGCTGCGGGTCGGGTTCGGGCTGCGGGTCGGGTTCGGGCTGCGGGTCGGGCTCGGGCAATTCGGGAGGCTCAATGCTGCCGATTTGAACATCTTTGCAAATCAGAGTGAACTCATAGGGTACAACCTCTTTGTCAAGCTCAACTACAATATGCCATGCCGCCATGTCACCACTTAATACATCGGGGATTAAACGACTGACTCCGATAACCCCGTTGCGGTACACATTGTTTACGCTGTGGCGTATAGAGCCGCTTGGCTCGACAAGGTGAACAATGACAATATAATTTTCTTCAAAGTATTCCTCGGTGTAGTCGTTGTATTTTTGGTGGTAATTCCAATTTTGGTTGGCAAAAAGCTCGTTATCCAACGGAAAAAATGCGTTTAAGTTGAGTTCAAGCTCTTCCGCGGAAAATATCGGGATTACCGAATACCCACCTCTCGGAGTGTGCGTATTCGGTATGCGAATATACCGCGCATTAAAGCTTAAATCGGGGTCGAGTGGGTATTGCGGGTTGGGGTCTTGCCCGCTAATCCCCACAATAGCCTTCAAAATCTCAAGCGCGTTAAAGATTGTAATGTCCCCGGTGCCGAAAAAGTCATACAACTCAATCTGCTCGGCAGTCAACGCTTCAATCCCGACCAAAGCCTTGAGAATGTTCAGCACGTCAAAGATGTCAAACTCCGTTTCAATTTCATGCACACTTTCTTCACCCGCCGAGTCAGCAAAAGCAGTCAAACCGCTCATTGACAAGGCTGATGCAAATACCGCAAGCGTTAAAAACATTGCTATTAACTTTTTCATTTTTTTACCCATGACCTTTCTGCACAAACGTGCCATAAAAATTCGTTTTCCCATTTACGTAGATTTATTTTCAAACTTTTACCCATGACCTTTCTGCACAAATGTGCTATAAAAATTCGTTTTCCCATTTACGTAGATTTATTTTCAAACTTTTACCCATGACCTTTCTGCACAAATGTGCTATAGAATTAAAACTAAAAACTAATCGGGAATTTCCAGTAACGTACCTATGAATATAGGCAGGTTGTTTTCGTTGTCGATAATCGCATAAACAAACGGGCGGTTTAACACAACAAACGGCGTAGAAGGAACACTGCAAGTAGCCATCTCAACTGCGGTGACTGCCGCGGCTTTTGTGCCTTTTTCGTCAACTTCAATAAAAGTTTTGTGGATAACGCGGTTGATAAAAATGTTGCCGTAAGGGGAAGTGCCGAGTCTTGAAAAATCAGCACGTCCTTGGCTGAATGCATCGCTCATTCCCATGCCTTTCAGCAAACCGCTCATTTCTATATCAAACTCATAGCTGAACTTAGGAAGAGCAGTTACAACCTCTGTCTGTACCGCGCCTTGGAGCGTGTCGGTAAGGCTTTCCCCTGTCATTTCCGCCACATACTCGGTAATATCAACCCCCTCATTGGGGAGCAATGCGGCAAAGGAGTATGCACCGTCCTTATAAGGTTTGACAAAACCAATTGCTTTTCCGTCATCAAGGTACAGGTTCTCGTCTGCCCACATTAATTCGGCATTTTGATTACGACCGCCAAAAGCGGCAAAGTTGCTCTGCCACACTCTGTCTTCGGCATAGGTTTCCTCCCACTCGGAATCAAATGCAATCGCGTTAATCAAGTACATAATCGCATCGGGCGGAATTGCGCCAATAATCTCGGTAATCATTTCATCGGTGTTGCGGCTCACCCAATTGTTAATATCCACCAAAGTTTGCTCATTAAAATCGGCAGGTTCAATCTCGGCGTTGTAATAATCCCTATTTGTCTGCAAAAAGGTATCGGACACATTAAACACGCCTTTGCGATACCATATTGAGTTGGCGATACTAAGCTTTGAACCCTCATAGCTCGGAAGATTAAAGACATACGCCGAAAGCAGAGCGTTTAATTCTTCGAGGGACATTCCTCTGCCCAAAACCGCCTCCATTTCCGCCAGCGTGTCACCGTCCGCGCCGTTCGCAGTCATTGCAAGTGCCAACAATGCCGACAGCGGCGAAACAAGGCTGTTTTGCTTCCCTTCGCTGAGGCTCTCCTCAAATGCGCGTTTGAACACATCAACTGTAAAATCGGCGGCGGCGGGTGCAAACTCGGTGTAATCCTTTGGCTCGGGTTTGCGGCTTGGCTTTGGATTTTCAATAGGGACTTTGAGTTCCTTAACGGGAAATTCCTCCAACCCCACTATCATTTTCAAAATCTCAAGCGCGTTAAAGATTGTAATGTCCCCGTCACCGAAAAAGTCATATAACTCAATCTGCTCGGCAACCAGTGCCTCAATCCCGACTATGTTCTTGAGAATGTTCAACACGTCAAAGATGTCAAATTCAATCGTCACCTCCTCATATGTGTATTCGGTGTCAAGAGCGTCACCCGATAAATTCGTGCGGTTTGAATTTACGGTAATAGACAATACCATCGCAAATGCCAAAAACATCGCCACTATTTTCCTCATAACTTTTACCCTTGCCCTTTCTGCACAAACGTGCCATAAAAATTCATTTTCCCATTTATGTAGATTTATTTTCAAACTTTTACCCTTGCCCTTTCTGCACAAACGTGCCATAAAAATTCATTTTCCCATTTATGTAGATTTATTTTCAAACTTTTACCCTTGCCCTTTCTACAATTATAACAGTCTGACACACATAATACTTTTAGGTGTGCAAAATTGTTGCATTTTTTTGGAAAGTTTTTTTATTTTGTTAAATCTGCACAAAAACGTCTTAATCATTTTGTATAAACCATATAAAAAAGTAAGCACTGCCGAAACAGTGCTTACTAATTACTTTTTTAAACTGAGCGCGACTACAGTGTGTCAGCGTTCGATAAATATGCGAGGTTTATATCTGTCAATGGCGGATTGGTTAATCACAATTGCAGTGTCGAGCAACACTCTCGCACTTTCCTCAAGCATATCGTCAAATTCATCGGACTTTAGGTTAATCGTTATGAGGTCTCTGTACTCCTCAAAGACGTCCTCCCTCTCCAAAACATCTAACCGCATAATGATATAATCACCTGTCTCGGTTTGGAAGATTTCGGGTGAATTGAAATCCATTGTCAAAATATGCTCAACAACTTCATTATCGGGAAACTCATTGATGTTGATATACTCTTCTAATTCCTTGTCTAACTCCTCAAAAACATTAAACTCTGTCCCCTCTTCTTCCAAATCGGTCTCGTCCGCATTTTCATCATCGACTAATTCTTCATCTTCCAATGCGTCATCGTCTTCCGATTCTTCATCATCTAAATCCTCATCCGAATCTTCATCGCCCTCATTCTCGTCTTCATCTGATTCATCTTCATCTAAATCCAGGGTGTCTTCAATGTCTTCAATCTCGTCAATATCGTCCTCCATATCGGAATATAAATCGTCAAAGTCAAAATCATAAATCCCATCGTCCGGATTGTCCGAAATAAGCTCATAGTATGCCTGTCTTGCCTCGTAAAAGCTCCCGCCTTCTTTAATAATCTCAAGTTGCTCCTGCGCAAATTCCTTAATGCTTTCAAGCTCGTCAGCCGGCAACTCTTCGCCGTCTTCGCCAACGGTAGCAATTGCGACCATTCTGAAGCGAATATAATCGCTCTCAAAAATGGGCAGCCATTCTTCCTCCGGCACGGGTTCAGTCCCGTCCGCGCCGTAAATGCTCGCGAAAATTGCGGCGGCTTTGTCGGCATTCAGCTCGACAAACTTAAACGATTCTCTGCTCGCACCAGCTTCTTCAAAGAACTCGCCCCAGGTTTGTCCGCCGAGACCAAACTGAAATGCCTGCTCCCCATACATCTCGTACAACTCCTGGAGTTGTTCCATGTATATGTCATCGTTCCATTTTGAGTCCGCATTCAAATTGAAGTCGGACAACTCCTCGGGGGTAAACTCCAAACCGCGGCTTTCAAACATAGCCTCAACGGCAAATACCCGCGCAGTTAATTCAATTGCCCTTTGGTTGACCCAATCGCTGTATTTTACACCGTCAAGCTGATAGTCATCATGCTTAAACCCTTCCTCCCACATATCAATGTCGGGGTATTCCTCTGCGAATTTGCTCTGCGCTTCACCGGCGGCATAATACTGGTTTATAATGTATATTCCCGCCGCCACCTCTTCTCCGTTGACAGTCATTGCGTGACGGGTATTCGCTCCGCAACCTGCCGACATAACCGCCGTAAAAATTAATGCCGCGCCTAAAATTAATGCTGTGATTTTGTTACCGATTTTCAAACTAACCATGTTTTTACACCATGCCTTTCTGCACAAACGTGCTGTTGAAAGTTTAGTTTTCCGCATTTACTTATCTCCTTAATTTAATATTATTTTCTTCTAACTTACCTAATATTTGCTTAACCGCTGTATCAACCTCTTCATCTGTAAGCGTTCCGTCCGGCTTTCTGAACGTCAGTTTATAGGACAGGCTTTTTTTGCCGTCCTCCAAATTCCCGCCCTTGAAAACATCGAAAAATTCTACGCTTTCGAGGAATCGTCTGCATCCGCCCTTTACAATGCTCACAATAGCTCCCGACTCGGTTTCATCATCGCACACAAGTGACAAATCGCGGACAGCGGCGGGAAAACGCGGAATAGGCGTGTATATTGTTTTTCCGCCCGAGCGACAATGGTGATTAAAAAGTTCCTCTAACACAATCTCGGCAATATACACCCTCTCACTAATGCCGTAATCCCGTAACACAATCGGGCTGAGTTCGCCAAATTTTATATAGTCGAAGTGTGCCGCACGCCCGGGGTGAAACGGCATCTCGGTATACCGCTTAACTGAGGTTGATATATCTATTTTAAAACAGCCTGCAATTTCTTGAACGATGCCTTTCAGAGTAAAAAAGCTCTCGTCCTTGCCGTACAATCCTATACATAAAACATCGCTCTCTTTACCTTGCCCGTAAACTCTGCCTATTTCAAAAAGCCTTGCCTCAGAATTTCCGGCATTAATGTTGTTGACTACCACCTTTAACACAGACGCAATCATTGACGTACGCATTACGCTCGTTTCCTCACCGAAAGGATTTTTAAGAGCCACAGGGTTGTCTGAATTAGGCGCAATCGCGTTCATCTTGGGCGAAACAAAACTGTAAGTGATACACTCGCAACACCCCTGCGCCGTCAAAACGCTTACAAGCTTTTGAGTATAGCTTTCAAAGACACTGACATTCGCATTGTTGCCCAATCGAGGCAATGTTGATTCAATTTTGTCATAACCGTAAATACGTGCGACTTCTTCCGCCAAATCGCAGGGCAGATTAATGTCGGCGCGGAAAGACGGGACTATCACCTGCTTATTATTATCGTCATAACCAAGCTCCAACCTTTTGAATATATTAATCTGCTCATTTTCGGGAATATCCGTACCCAAAAAGCTATTAACCGCTTTATAATCGTGAGGAACTCGCTTTTCCGTTTCAATATAATTCGCACAGTCAATTACAGAGATGCAAACTTCACCGCAACCAAGCTCTTCAACCAACTGCAACGCCCTTAAAAGCGCGGTTTTGACATTTGCGGGGTTTAGCGATTTCTCAAACCGAGACGATGATTCCGTGCGCCGCCCTATTTTTTTTGCCGCACGGCGAACGCTTACCCCGTCAAAGCAGGCGGCTTCAAATACTACCGTATCGGTATCTTCCGACACTCCCGAATATTCCCCGCCCATAACCCCCGCAACTGCCACGGGTTTATTTTTGTCGGCTATTACAAGAATGTCGGAGTCAAGCGAAACGGTGTTCCCGTCAAGTAGCGTGATTTCCTCATCCTGCTTTGCATTGCGTACCGTAATCCCCCCCCCCCCCACATAACGCTTATCAAAAGCGTGAAGAGGGTATCCGTATTCGAGCATAACATAATTGGTAATATCAACAATATTGTTAATCGGGCGGACTCCTTGCGCTTTCAACCGCGCAGTAAGCCAACGCGGCGACGGTTTAATCTTAACATTTTTAACAAGACCCGCCATATAACGTGAACAAAGCTGTTTATTCTCGACAGTTACGCTTACCTCCGCATTTATATCCCCGCTGCAACCTTTGAATTGGGGTTCGGGTATTTCAAGCGGCAAATCAAAAGTGGCCGCAACCTCCCGCGCCAATCCCGTAACCGCAAGACAATCGGCACGGTTGTTGGTAATCTCAAACTCAATAACGGTATCGTTCAATCCGAAAAACTCAAGCGCGTCCGAGCCGATTTCTACCGCCTCAATCCCGTCTTCTTTATTTAAAATCAATATCCCGTCCTCATCGGCATTGGGGAAGTCACTCCTATCCATACCAATCTCGTCAGGGCTGCAAAGCATTCCATTGCTTACCGCGCCTCGGAGTTTGCCTTTTTTGATTTTCGTAACACTCCCGTCTTGACGATTAATAACAGTTCCACCGTCAAGCACAACAGGGATTACCGCACCTTCAAACACGTTTTGCGCCCCTGTTACAATCTGCACATCCGTTTCGCCGATATTGACCTTACAAATCCACAGCTTGTCCGAATTTTCATGCTTTTTAATTTCTGTTACCTTGCCTATTACTATTTTCGAGAGTGGCTCGGACAAATCCCTGCTCTTTTCAACCTTAGAGCCGGACATGGTAAGCCCCGAAATCAGTTTCGGCAACAAAATTTCCTCGGTATTAACATAATCATTTAACCAATTTAATGATAAATTCAAGTTTTTACCCTTTTCCTTTCTGCACAAATGCGCTATAAAAGTTCACTTTCCCATTTAAAAAGGAATTAATTTTCAAGTTTTTACCCTTTCCCTTTCTGCACAAATGCACTATAAAAAATCGTTTTCCCCTTTATCAAGGATTGAATTTCAAGTTTTATCCCTTTCCCTTTCTGCACAAATGCACTATAAAAAATCGTTTTCCCCTTTATCAAGGATTGAATTTCAAGTTTTATCCCTTTCCCTTTCTGCACAAATGCACTATAAAAATTTTCCCTTACTTCCAATCTACGGAAAAAACTTCTTTCATGTTTATTTCACAGCCGTCTAACACGCTTACAGGTATAATTAAGGGTTCGGTGTCAAATTGATTGTGCTTATATTGTGTGGTTTTATACTTTCCGTTTACCAAAACACAAACTTCCGCAACTAACTCATCCGGGTCAACCATCCAATATTCGCGAACCCCCGCAAACTCATATTTTTGGTATTTCAGCCGATTATCCCGTCTACGTGCCGAATATGACGATGAAAGAATTTCAATAACCAAATCAGGCACGCCGTTGCAACGCTTTTTGTCCGACAATTTAGTCTTATCGCACACAACAATTATATCAGGTTGGACTACCGTGTCATCCATATCGCCTTCAGCGTGTAAGCAAACATCAAACGGCGCGGTAAAAGCTTTACAGGGTTTGCCCTTGAGAAAATTGCTCAATTGCACAAACAATTCGCCGCTAACTTCTTGGTGTACAACCGATGGTGCCGCCATTGAATAAGGCACTCCGTCTATAAGCTCAAATCGTTCACCCTCCGCCAATTCCCAACTTGCATAATCGGCGTAAATATAATAGTCTAACTTAGGCAAAGGCAATACCCCCACAGTTTTACCCTTTTCCTTTCTGCACAAATGCGCTATAAAAGTTCACTTTCCCATTTAAAAAGGAATTAATTTTCAAGTTTTTACCCCTTCCCTTTCTGCACAAATGCGCTATAAAAGTTCACTTTCCCATTTAAAAAGGAATTAATTTTCAAGTTTTTACCCCTTCCCTTTCTGCACAAATGCACTATAAATCACAAACTCACCAAATATAACTCCTAAAACTGCCGTAAAAATCTCATATCATTCTCATACAAAAGCCGCATATCGTCAATTTCATAACGCATTAGTGTAATTCTCTCGATTCCCATCCCAAACGCAAAGCTTGTGTATTCCTCCGGCTCAACTCCGCAGTTGCGTAAAACTTGAGGATGCACCATTCCGCAGCCGAGCATTTCTATCCAACCCTCGCCCTTACAGAATCGACACCCCTTGCCCCCGCATTTAAAGCAAGACAAGTCCACCTCTGCACTCGGCTCGGTATAAGGGAACTGATGAGGACGAAATCTCAACTTTATATCGTTCCCGTACAATCGTTTAAAAAAAGTCTCAAGTGTACCCTTTAAATCGCCGAATGTCAACCCTTTATCGACTACAAGCCCCTCACACTGGTGAAAAATCGGGCTGTGCGTTGAGTCTACTTCGTCACAACGGTAAACCCTCCCCGGGCTAATCACTGCAATCGGCGGCTTTTGAGACATCATTGTGCGGATTTGCACCGAGCTTGTCTGTGTCCTCAATATCGTTTTGTCGTCAATATAAAAAGTGTCTTGCTCATCGCGGGCGGGGTGTCCCTCGGGAGTATTAAGCAAATCAAAAACGTATCGAGTTTCCTCAACCTCCGGACCGTACACCATAGTATAACCCATTGACGTGAATATTTCCTTTATTTCATCAAGCACAATATTAAGGGGATGCCGCGAACACGATTTCAGTCTTGTTCCGGGTAGTGTAATATCTATTTTTTCTGTTTCGAGTCTCTTTAATATGTCGGAATTTTTTAAATCGTTTATTTTTACCGAATAGGTGTTCTCAAACTCCTCGCGAACTTGGTTGGCAATCTGACCTATGACCGGGCGTTCCTCGGCAGTTAGCTTCCCCATTTGTTTCAAGACCGTGGTCAGCTCGCCTTTTTTTCCGAGAAATGCCACCTTAACATCTTCAAGTGACTTGATTGAATCGGCATTTTCAATTGCCGCCAAAGCACGCTCTTTTAATTCCGCCAGTTGTTCCCTCATATTTATGACCATGCCGCCCCACCTTGCGCAATGTCAAGCAACCTGCCAACGAGCGAAGCCCGTTGCACTGTTGCTCTTCTTTGACTTTGCGGCATGGTGGTTCTTCCTTTCTCATTTTTCAAACTTTTATCCTTGTACTTTCTACATAACTACAACATTATATCACTATCATTATCAATTGTCAACAGCAAATTTAAGAAGCCGAGAATCCTCATTAGCTAACTTAACACTTACGCAAAAAACCTCCATTGCCTTTTCAAGTTCGTCAAGCGGCGGGAATGTCGGAGCAATCCTTATATTCTTGTCGTAGGGGTCATTACCGTAAGGGAACGTCGCACCCGCATTTGTCAAAACAACCCCCGCCTCCCTGCACAACCGTACTGTTTTTTCAGCCGTCCCCGGATTGCCGTCAAAGGAGATAAAATATCCGCCTTTGGGAGTATGCCACTTCCCTAACCCAAGCGGAGTTAATTCCCTTTCAAGCGTTTTCAGCACCATATCAAATCTCGGCTTCAAAATCTCTCTTATCAGCTTCATATGTGCTTCAATACCCGCAAAATCCTTAAAAAACCGAATATGCCTCAATTGGTTCAGTTTATCGCTTCCTATAGTCTTGAACCCCATATGCTTTCTTATAAAAGCGGCATTTTTCTCGCTTGCCGCCATGATTCCTACCCCGCCTCCGGGGAAACTGATTTTAGATGTTGACGCAAACATATAAACTTTATCGGGATTCCCCGCCTTTTTACATTCCGACATTATGTTCAAAAGTGAATCCGGTGTGTCCGTCAAATGGTGTACTATATAGGCACAGTCCCAAAAAATGCGGAAATCCGCCGCCTTGGTCTGCATACGGGCGAGCCGCTTTACAACCTCGTCCGAGTAAGTAATTCCCGTTGGATTAGAATATATGGGGACACACCATATGCCCTTTACCGCTTCGTCATTTGCGGCAATTTCCTCAACCAAATCCATATCCGGACCATCTGCACCCGTTGGAATATTAATCATTTCTATTCCAAGGCTTTCGCAAACAGAAAAATGACGGTCATATCCGGGGACGGGGCATAAAAACTTGATTTTCCCGCCGCTCCACGGCTTTAAACCGCTGTCATCGCCGACTCCGACAACCATTGCGCGAACTATTGAGTCGTACATCATTTCAAGGCTTGAGTTGTTGCCGATAATCGTCTCAGCCGCCGTAACTCCGAGCATTGGTGTAAATAACTCTTTTGCTTCGGGGAGTCCGTCAACAATCCCGTAGTTACAACAATCC
>Ga0099364_10005555_pt1 | contig 18666 bp, 16 predicted proteins | sample TergutTh196P3_FD_73070 | JGI IMG/M metagenome (GOLD analysis project Ga0099364, IMG submission 73070) | Microcerotermes parvus P3 segment gut microbial communities from Pointe-Noire, Republic of the Congo - Th196 P3 | ecosystem: Host-associated > Arthropoda: Insects > Digestive system > Gut ...
CCAGACATTTACGGTTGGCTATATCCAATTCTTCCACAAGGTACTGTCTGCCGCGGTGAATATATACGGCATTTTTAAAAATCAATTCCTTTGCGCTTGGCCTGTCCATCTCTCCTATTACAGAATTTTTACCGGCAGTAAGATCGATAATTACCACATTGTCCGATGTAGCGGAACGAAGGCTTATTCCTTCTGCCGGGAAGGAACGGTCCGACCAGTACCAGGTATTGTTGGTATGCCGTACCTGTCCTTCTTCTTCCAGGAACGACAATACATCAATTGCTCCTTGACCAAAGGGACAGGAGGGTGCTTCATCGTTTATTTCTGCATCCCTAAAGGGAAGTTCAAAGCAGGAACACTTAACATGATCGCAAAGTATATAGGGATTGTCCGGATCGATACGGGCTTCTTCGGCGCTCTTGCCGAAAAACCATTGGGGATCGTTCATGATAAATTGATCTACCGGGCTGGAGGAGGCAACAAAAACTGAAATAGAAGTTCCGCCCCTTCTTCCTGCACGGCCTGACTGCTGCCAGAAGCTGTTAAAGGAGCCGGGAAAGCCTGCCACTACCGATGCGTCCAAACCGCCTATGTCTATGCCCAGTTCCAGTGCATTGGTGCTTACTACTCCATGTATGGTTCCTTCCCGCAGGCCCCGTTCTATTTCCCGTCTTTCATTGGGGAGGAGGCCGCCTCGGTAAGGTTCTACAGTTATGCCGCTATTTTTGGTAAAAAGGTTTGCCAGATCCTGGTTTACATACGAGGCAGTTACTTCGGTTTTGACACGGGAATGGGCAAAGAGTATTGTTTTAATTCCTCCGCGAAGCAGGGCGATCATCCAGCGGCGGGCTTCTGTCTGGGAAGATTTTCTAATTCCCTGAACAGAATCGACAAGGGGAGGATTATAAAGGATGATTCGCTTTTCTCCCCGGGGGGCACCGTTTTTATCTGCCAGAAGCAGATTGTCATCCCCGATGAGGGCCGCTCCCAGTTCCTGCGGATTGCCAATGGTGGCAGAGCAAAGAATAAAGCGGGGAGCAGAGCCGTAAAAGGCTGCAATGCGGCGCAGACGGCGTATTACATTGGCAACATGGCTGCCTAAAACACCACGGTATGCATGGGCTTCGTCTATAACAATAAACTTAAGCCGGGAAAAAAACTTAATCCACTTGGGATGATTAGGAAGTATCCCCGCATGGAGCATGTCGGGATTGCTGATAACAATACGTCCTGTATCCCGTGCAGCAATACGCAGACTGTTGGGGGTATCCCCGTCGTAGGTAACTATTTTTACCGGCAGATTCATTTCTACCGTTTCGTTAAGTTCGGACTGCTGATCCTGAGACAGTGCCTTGGTAGGAAAAAGGTACAGGGCCCGGCTTTCTGTATCTTCCAGCAGGGTTTGCAGTACCGGTAAGTTGTAGCAGAGTGTTTTTCCCGATGCGGTGGGAGTAACAACAATTACATTTTTGCCGGCTCTGGCTTTTTCCCAGACCTCCGCCTGGTGGGTATACAGTTCTGTAATGCCTCTGAAGTGCAGGGCAGAGACAATGCGCTCATCCAAATCTGCCGGAAAGGGAGCATAAGTGCCTTCGGCAGCAGGGATAAGCTGGTTTACCACGATATGCGGGGCAAATTCTGGGCTGGATAAAATTTGTTCCAGGGGGGCTACCATGTTAACCTTTGCCCCTTAGATTATTAATAGTATCCCGCATAGATTCATGTTTGACCTTTGTAACATCAAACTTAAATAGTTTAAAAGTTATTTGAATACAAAAGCCTATTCCAATCACCGAAAGTATGGTACCTACTCCTACCATACCTCCCAGGAACCAGCCGATTACTGTTGCAGTTAATTCTACAAAACTTCGGCATAATCCTACGGGGATTTTTGTTTTTCTAACAAGTACAACCATTAAATTATCTCTGGGGCCGGCGCCGAAAGCAGATTGAATATAAAAAAAGGAACCCAGTGATATTATAAATAATCCTATAATCAGCATTATGCAGCCGCTAAGCAGGGTTTCCATTTCCGGAATAATATCCAAATACAATTTAAGATCAATTAAGAGGCCAATCATAATTATATTAAAAAGCGCTCCAAAGCCGAACTTTTCTCCCAACAGGGTAACTACAACCAAAAGAAGTAAGCCTACAATAATCGAAACAATTCCAATGCTTAGTCCTGTTGTAATGGAAAGTCCAACATGAAATACCTCCCAGGGGGCATATCCAATATTGGCTTTAAGGGTAAGTACTATTCCCAGGGAAAATAAAAAAACTCCGAACGATATACTTAAAAACCGGATAAAAAATTGTTTCACAGTATTTTTGTTCCGTGGGCTTGTTGTATATTCAGTGCTGTACATACTTCGATGTAATTGTCCTTTGTTACCCCGCCGCCGGGGAGTATTTCTATTCCCCCTGCTGAAACATATTCCTTTAGGCGTTTGTAGTTATTTTGTATGGGATCGGATTGATTGACAGAACCGTGGGTCAATATCCGGGTAACTCCCTTATCGGCAAGCCAACGCAGGCTTTCCAGCTGTTCATCGTAATTAATATGATCAAATGCCATATGAAAGACTATTTCCAGCTTGCGGGCGGCGGCTGCCTGTATAAGAACATGCATTTTTTCCCTGTCCAGGCTGCCCGATGATGTTAGACAGCCAAAGACCAGGCCATCGCTTTCCAGCTTATGCAGTATTTCTATGTCCTTTAGCATAATAGACAATTCTTCTTCATTATATACAAAGTTCCCTCCGCGGGGACGTATCATACTCATTACCCTTATTCCCCCCGCATGACAGCGTTGTATGGTATTTTCGCCGACTCCATAGCTTACTGTAGTGCCGCCTACGGCCATATTATCGTTGAGCTCTACCCGATCTGCGCCTTTTGCGATTAATTCGTCGATACGGCTGCCATTTTCTATGCAGACTTCCAAAATCATTTTATCGATAATTGGATTGTTCATGTAGTAGTCGTCACTTTACTGCATCTATTATTTCGCGGATTACCTGGTCGGCATCTTTATTTTCTATCTGGCAGGTACCTACCTGTACATGACCTCCGCCGCCGTATTTTAACAGAAGATTTCCAACATTTACTTTGGCGCTGCGGTTAATTATGCTGTAGCCGACAGTAATGACAACATTCTGCTTGTTTTTTCCATCGACTATCCAAATGGAAATATTACGTTCAGGATATATGGTATAAATCAAAAAACGATTTCCTACATATATGGGGTCTACTCCCCGCATATCGGCTATTATTGCATCGCCCTCTGTTTTGGCATATTTATCAAGCATCTTTTTAAAGGCTTCTGCCTGTTCATAATATTCTTCTATTCGCTCCTTTACATCATCCATTTCCAGAATCTCGTCGATGTTTTTTTCTACACAGGCTTTAATCAAGAGCTTCATTAGATCATAATTGCTGATGGTAAAATTGCGGAAACGTCCCAATCCGGTGCGCGGATCCATAATAAACCCCAGGAGTATCCAGCCTGTGGGATTTAGTATCTCATCTGTCGTAAGATTTCCCGAATCCACCCTGTCTACATACTGAAGCATGGTTTTAAACTGGCTTAATTTTTCTTCTCCGCCGTAATAATCATAAATTACCCTGGCACAACTGGGAGCTTGCTTGGAATAGCCTTCGAATTTAATTAAACTGTCCAGCCGCTCAGATTCGCTGTGGTGGTGATCAAACCATAGTTTACAGCCTTCGGCAAAGGGGATATTTGCCAGTATATCGTTGGAGTTGATTTTTATCATTCCATCCTGAATATCTTTGGGATGGACAAACTTATAATCATCTATAATCCCTAAATATTCCAGGAGAGCGCCACAGGCAAGACCGTCAAAATCTGATCTGGTTAAGAGCCTCATCACTGCCTCCATATACTAATATAACATAAAAAAGATAATTATTGTATATTTATTGCATGGTTATTATACGAATTATTAAGCATTTGCTGGCTGTTTTATGTCTTTTACTGCTTATTTGCCCGGTTTTTGCCGATCCAAATCCGCTTTTTGTTCTTCCCCAAAGTGCTCTATACGGCGGTCTTGGAGCTTCGGAAGACCCGGTTCCGCCAAAAAGCGGCCTGCGTACAGGAATACTGCCCAATGGCATGCGTTACTATATTTTGGAGAATTCCCTCCCTCAAAACCGTTCTTATTTGACTTTGGCAGTAAATGCCGGTTCCCTTTTGGAAGAAGAACATGAACGGGGATTGGCCCATTTTGTTGAACATATGGCCTTTAACGGTACTGCCCGTTTTCCCGGTATGGAGCTGGTAAACTATCTCCGTTCGCTTGGAATGCGTTTTGGCCCGGAAATAAATGCCTTTACCGGTTTTGAACAGACGGTGTATGGCATCGAAGCTCCGGTAGAACAGGGATCGGACGGAATTAAGCGTATCCCCGACAGGGCATTGGCCATTATTGACGATTGGACCTGGGCTATTAGCTTTGATCCCGAAGATGTTGAAAAAGAACGCCTGGTAATATTGGAAGAATACCGTACCCGCCTGGGCGCATGGGAACGGGTAAGACAGCAGACCTTGCCGGTAATATTCCGGGGTTCCCGCTATGCCGACCGGCTCCCCATTGGATTGCCGGATATTATCCAGAATGCTTCGGCAGTGGACCTAATGGCTTATTACCGAAAATGGTACAGGCCGGATAATATGGCTGTTATTCTGGTAGGAGACTTTGATGGAGCAGTTTTGGAACAGGAATTAGCCGCTCATTTTACCGCTCCTGCCCAGGCAGCTCCCATATACCGTCCTACCTTTGAACTGCCTTTGCCTCAAAGCGGATCAGTCATTAGCGCAGTAATAAGCGACGAAGAACTGCCCAGTTCTGTAGTATACCTGTATTATAAGCGCAGCCCCCAGGTTTCGGCCGGAAATTTATTTGATTACCGGGAAAACCTGATTAATGATTTAATAGAAATTATGATCGATTTTCGTTTCAGCGAAGCTATTGCTTTGGGAGATACCCCTTATATGGCTGCAACTATATGGCATAACCATTATGGCAATCAGTCCAGATATACTGTTAAAGCGGGCAGCTCAAAAGCCGGCAGAAGCGCCGAAACTCTGGAAGCGCTGCTTTTGGAAAAAGAACGCCTTGTCCGCTTTGGTTTTACCCAAACCGAGCTTAACCGGGCAAAAACTGTCATTTTATCTGCGCTAGATCGAATGGCAGCAGAAAGCGACAGGCGGGATTCTAATGATTTTATTAATGAATTAACAGCTGTGTATTTATCCAATGCATATGCTCCGGATCCGCAATGGGAATTAGATGCCATACAAAGGCTCCTTCCTGCCATAAGCTTAAGAACAATAAACAGCTCCCTTAGAGACTATTATATAGATGATGATCTAACAGTAGTTATTGTGTCTCCGGAAGCAGAGGCAGTTCCCGATGAAGCATTTATACAAAATTTAGTTCAATCCAGCAGCAGCATCGAAATAAGCCCGCCCGGAGAAAGAGAAGCTGTTTCGGGTCTGGTAAAAGAAGATTTTATACCTGGAACTATTGTTTCTATTAATCAGGATCAATCGGGAGCGGAAATCTGGGAATTAAGTAATGGCATGCAGCTTGTTTTAATGGAAACAGCCAACAGGAACAACGAACTAAGCCTCTATGCCCTTGCCAAGGGCGGTACATTAAGTGCCGATGTTTTGCTGGAAGAACTGGGCTTTTCCCGGGAAGAAGCATTCTTTTCTGCCAGATTGGCAGCAGAAATACTTAATACTTCCGGTCTTGGCAGCCTTTCCAGATCGGAGTTAATGGACTTTCTTTCCGATAAGCAGCTATCCCTTTCATTATGGACAGCTTCCTATATCCGGGGACTGCAGGGTACTTCTACGCTTAGGGATATTCCTGTATTTTTCGAGATGATTCATGCATTATTCAGTCAGCCGCAGGCGGATCAAAGTGCATTTAACCGTATAATGGATCAACATAGAACACGTCTGTCCAGGGAAATGGATAATCCCGATGCAGTTTTTTCCCGTGAACGTTCCAGTTTAATTCATGGGAATCATTCGGGTTTACGGCCCCTGCAAACAGAAGATCTGGAAAAAATCAGCGAAAATGCTGTTTTGGCTTTTTTAACTTTAGCATTAAACCCTGCCGACTATACCCTGGTATTTGCCGGTAGTTTGGGGGATATGGCAGTGTTCAGGGAACTAACTGAACAATATCTTGCTTCCATTCCTAACGATACCTTGCCTCGCTGGGATTTTTGGACAGATCCGGAACTGGGGCGGCCAGTAGAAACAGAAAGAATGATCCACATGGGCAGAGAAGAACGAAGTATAGTGTATATGGGATGGTTTGCCCCTAAAACCTGGACAGAGCTGGATAATGCTGCTGCTCTGGTTTTAAATGAATACCTGGATATTGTTCTAAACGATGAAATAAGGGAAACTCTGGGCGGGGTTTATTCAATATCCACAAGGGCATCTTTAGCTCTTTTACCAGCCGGAGAACTTTCCATAGAAGTATATTTTATCTGTGATCCCGGCCGTGAAACGGAACTTAGGGAGGCAGTTAAAAATCAGCTGGCTTTCTTGATGCAGGCTGTGGACGAAGAAACTTTCTTGCTGTCCAAAGAAGCCCTGGTACGAAGCTTTGAACGTTCAATGGAGCGGAATAATTTTATTGCCCAGAATTTAGCAAATTTTTATGCGGTTATAGGGGTACCGCTGTCCCATCTAGCACAAAGGCCCGAACTGTACCAGTCTGTTAAAAGGGAACAGCTTCCAATTTTAATGGCCGAAATACTTGCTGCGGGGCCTGTAGAATTGGTGCTTTTCCCGCAAGCCGGCGGAATCCGAAGTCAGCTTCCGCAGAATTAGCTATTCCAAAAATTCGATTTTTCTGGTAAACTCATATTTGGAGTTGCTATGAGTGTATTGGGTGTAATTAATTCTGATCCGGAAATTAAAAAACAGGTTGAGTCTGCCTTTAAAAATACTCCAGACCATAATTATGAGCTGGTATTTCTCGTTAAAAAAGAAGAAATCCTGGATTTTTTAAGCTATTCCCTGCCGGAACTGGTTATAATTAACTTTTCCGATCCAGAAATTGACATTAATGCAGCTGTCAGTCATATCCAAAATGACAAGTGGATTCTTAATTTTGGAATTATTGGTCTTTTTTCATATAAAACTGATAATGAAGAAGATTTACTTAAAAAATACAAGGCAATCAATGTACTTACTCTTTTGGATAATCTCCGCCTTGAGACCCATTTGGTTAAGAATATACAGATAATCGAAGAAAACTACCAGATTATTTTCCAGAGGGAATTAACAAAAAACCTCTTGGAAGATATTTCGGGCTGTTTTATTATCGAAAATGACCTTTTGGCAGTTCCCCTTTATTCCAGTATCGGCGCTACAATTCTCGCACAGCGGGGACTTATTAATCCCGACATGAAGATGCTTCTGCAGCTTTCTTTGGCGGAACTTATTGTTAATGCAATTGAACACGGCAACTGCGGTATCAGCTATGAAGAAAAAAATAAATCGCTGGAAGCTGGAATTTCTCATGTCGATCTAATTGCAGAAAAATGCAAAGATCCTGCAATACAGGCTAAAAGAGTTACTTTTAACTGGGAAATAAAACCGGAAAGATCGGTTTTTATCATAACCGATGAAGGCAATGGGTTTGATGTTAAAGCTCATATAGCAAAAGTAAACAAACAGGATGGATTAAGCCTTCATGGCAGGGGAATTAGAATGGCTGCCGGTCTTGCCAATAAACTAAGGTACAATAGCAAGGGAAACCAGGTTTCGTTGATATTTAACCATAACCCCTCGATAGAACACGAGGTACCGGTAGGATTTTCCAGGGAAAAGATTATCCAGGTAGAAAAGGGAGACATTGTTCTTAGAGAAGGGGATCCCAGCGATTATCTGTACTATATTTCTTCGGGAAGCTATGATGTGCTCCATAACGGCAAAAAAGTCGGAACCCTGGCACCGCAGGATATTTTTATGGGGGAAATGTCCTTTCTTCTTAACCAAAGGCGATCTGCAACTGTAAAGGCAAGCAGTGCCGGAAAGCTTATCTTATTAACTCAAAAAACCATTATCAAGGTTATTCGGGAATATCCTTACTATGGAATATTCCTTTCCAAGCTCCTTGCCAAACGGCTAGTACGGAGTAATGCACAAAATGCAGCCATGCTTGGCATTAAGGATACATAGGTTTATACTATAAGTATGAATATTTTTTTTAAAAGAAAACGCCCTTCCCTTTACTGGGTTCTTTCCGGTCTTGTTCTTAGCATAGTTTTTATAGCCGTCTCCATTCCTGGAATATCGGCTCAGAATTTTAGCCAGGAAAGATCCTATCATATGCTTATTCAGAATGTTTTTGATTTTATCCAGCGTAATTATGTGGACGAAGTCGATGCTCAGGAACTTTTTGAAGGCGCCATGAAAGGTATGCTGGATTCCCTGGGGGATCCCAATTCGGCATTTCTTCCTGCCAGAGAATTTGAAGATCTGACAGATACTACTTCGGGGAGTTTTGGCGGAGTGGGTTTATATATTGGAAAACCCCTGCAAGCCAGGCCGGACGGAACTCCTCCCTATATAGAAGTATCTTCCCCCATAGAAGGTACACCGGGCTGGAGAGCAGGGATCAATCCCGGCGATTTAATTATTGAAATAGATGGTGTGTCTACCGATACACTTTCCAGCGATGAGGCAGTAGCAAGACTTAGAGGTGTGCCTGGTACCAATGTAGAAATATTAATACGCAGGGGACCAAGACTGGAGTTTCCTGTTACCCTTACCAGGGCGGTAATTGAAGTACCGGTAATTAGGTACGAAATGATAGACGACATTGGTTATATAAGAATAATAACCTTTACTCCCATGACGGTTACGCGTACAAGGGAAGCCTTATTGGAGTTAAGACAAAATAATTTAAAAGGGATAATACTGGATCTTAGGAATAACCCCGGCGGAGTGCTGGAAGCTGCAGTAGGAGTCTGTGAACTTTTTCTGGATGGCGGCGTTGTAGTTTCCACCAGATCCCGAATTCCTTCAGAAAACCGCAGTTATACAGCCGGACGCCGTTCGGTGGTTCCTCAGGATATCCCGGTAGTAATATTAATTAACAAAGGCTCTGCTTCGGCTTCGGAAATTGTAGCAGGAGCCTTAAAAGACCGGAGCCGGGCCTTCCTTGTGGGAGAAAGAACCTTTGGCAAGGGATCGGTACAGCGGGTATTCCCCATGGGAAGCAATGCAGGATTCAGGATTACTACAGCCAGGTATCAAACTCCCAGTAATGCAGACATTGATAATATTGGAATCCCTCCGGATAGAGAAGTACTTGTTCCCGAATTTTCTGCCCAGGATGCAGACAAGCTTAGGGAATTAATCGCTTCAAATGCCATTCCTGTTTTTGTAGAACAAAATCCCGATGCAACACGTGCCCAGGCAGATGCTTTTGCCAGAGAACTATATTTGGAATATGGCCTGGAGCTGACTCTGCTGCAGCGTTTAATCCGTAACGAACAAAACCGGACACAGCTTACCCCGGCCTACGATTTGGATTATGATGTACAACTGCAAGAGGCGGTAAATATTATCCGAAACGAGAACTTTAGCCGCTTAATGGAAAATAATAAAACCCTAAAAGCTATACAGGAAGAAATGAACAGCGAACAGCTTTTAGCATCATAAGCCTGCAAAGAAAGGATGAAACAATTCCTGCTTACAGAAGAACCGGACAAGGATCGCCTTGTCCGGCTTCGGGGGGAAGACTATCATTATCTGGTAAATGTCCGCCGCTTAAAACCCGGAGATGTTTTTAATGCCCTGTTGCCCTGTGGAAAGAATATTGATGTAACAGTGATTTCTGCAGAAAATCATACCCTATGCGGTAGAATTGTCGATACAGGGTATGATCCCAATACTAATGAACCTGAAAATACTGTTCCGATTATTTTGTTTCAGGCCCTGCCCAAGGGAAGCAAAATGGATTTAATTGTCCGGCAGGCTGCAGAAACAGGCGTAAGCGAAATAATTCCCTTTATCTCGGAACATACCATTTCCAAACTTAAGGCCATAAAAGAACAAAAAAAAGAGCGCATTGATCGGTGGCGGCGTATTATTAAGGAAGCCCGTCAGCAGAGCGGTTCGGCAGCGGATACGCATGTTTTAGAGCCTCTTTCTATGGACGAGATGTTTGCTTATTGGGAAAAGCTGCAGAACAAAACATCGGAAAAAGCCCTTGGACTTGTGTTTAGCCCGGACATAAAACCGGCAGAGAGGCCGATTTTGTGTGATCCCCTTGAAAAGGATAGTTTTCACAGGTATCTTTATACAATACCGCCTTTAATAGTTTTGGCTATAGGCCCGGAGGGCGGATTTTCCGGTGAAGAATTGTCCCGTTTTGCAAGCGCCGGATTTAAACAACTAAGCCTGGGTTCTGCAATATTACGGACAGAAACAGCTGCGCTTTTTGGAGCTGCAGCAGTAAAAATCATCTTGATGGAGAGGTCATGGTGGACGCTGAAACAGCAATAGAACGAATAAGTCTCTTAAGAGTTCCGCTGGATATAGTAGCCCCCGAGCAGCTTGAAGAAACAGTATACCGGTTAATAAAAGACGGCAAGGATTCCGGCAAAGGCCAGGATGTAATCCTCCTTTCCCTCTGGGATCTTTTGCGGGCAAAGAACCATTATGAATACCGGCCCTTTGTACAGCGTTCAGCTATGGTTATCCCCATTGCCAAAAGTCTGGTAAAGGGGGTCTGGTTTCTTAAAAAGAAAAAGGTATACCGGTATATGCCCTTTGACTTTGTAATAAGCCTTCTTTCCATTCTTGAAAAACGTGAATTGTCCATTTACCTTCTTGGGGGAAAGATGAGGAGCCTTAAGCGGACCGAAAAAAACCTGCGACAAACCTTTCCCCGGCTGCGTATTGTTGGCCGCTTTGTCGGCAACTTTAAGCACAACGAAGAAGCGACCATACTCCAGGCAATCAGAAAAGCAGCGCCGTCCCTTCTTCTGGTCGGCAAGGGTGTTAAGGGCGGCGAACGCTGGATAGCCCGTAACGGCGGTCTTTTAAATAACGGTCTGCGCTTGTGGTGCAGCGATCTTTTTGATGTTTTTGCAGAACGCAGACGCAGGCCGTCTCGAAAAGTTTTTGAAAAGGGTTTTGAGTGGATAGTTTTTTGTTTTCAAAAACCCTGGCGTATATTAAGGATATTTCCCTATATGTACTATAATTTACTTTTGTTTTTGTATAAATTATTTAATTTGTATTGATATATTGGAGGAATGAGTGAAAACCAAGGCTGTGCGAATTTATGGAGCAAACGATCTTCGATTGGAAGAATTTGAACTTCCCGAAATTAAAGAGGATGAAATTTTAGCCAGGATTGTTTCCGATTCTATCTGTATGTCCAGTCATAAACTGGCTCTCCAGGGCGCAGCTCACAAGCGGATTCGTTATGACCTTTCAAAACAGCCCTGCATTATTGGACATGAGTTTTGCGGAATTCTGGAAAAGATCGGCGCAAAATGGGCTGGTCAATTTAAGGAAGGAGATCGCTTTACCATCCAGACAGCATTAAACTATCCGGACGAAAACGGAAATGCAACTTTATGGGCGCCGGGTTATTCCTATGAATATATTGGCGGTCATGCTACCTATGTAATTATTCCTAAAGAAGTAATGGAAATGAACTGTCTTCTTCCATATAGTGGAGATAAGTTTTTTATGGGTTCTTTGTCCGAACCGGTATCCTGTATAGTGGGAGCTTTTCATGCCCAATACCATACAACAGGCGGATCATACATTCATAAAATGGGAATTAGCAATGGCGGAACCATGGCGCTTCTTGCCGGTGCAGGTCCTATGGGGCTGGGCGCTATAGACTATGCAATCCATGCTCCCCTTAAACCGGCAAGACTCATTGTAAGCGACATAGATCAGGCAAGGCTAAAACGCGCAGAAGAACTTCTTACTCCGGAAGAAGCAAAGAAAAACGGCGTGGAACTGCTGTATGTTAATACCGCTAATGTTTCTGATCCTGTATCACATTTAAAACAACTTAACGGCGGAAAACTCTTTGACGATGTGTTTGTTTTTGCACCGGTTAGGAAAGTAGTTGAAATGGGCGATGCCCTTTTGGGCAGCGACGGCTGCCTAAACTTTTTTGCAGGTCCTACAGATACATCCTTTTCTGCCGAGTTTAATTTTTATAATGTTCACTATGCCAGTCATCATATTGTGGGAACCAGCGGGGGCAATACAGACGACATGAAGGAATCGCTGGATATGATGAGTAAGGGACTTCTAAATCCTGTATTTATGATCACTCATATTGGAGGACTGGATTCTGCAGCCGAAACAACCATTAATCTGGATAAGATCCCCGGCGGAAAAAAATTAATCTATACGCATAAAAAGTTTCCTCTTACGGCCATTGATGACTTTGCAGAAAAAGGAAAAACACAAAGCGATGGGCCTTTGTATTCCGCCCTTGCAGAAATTTGCAATAAAAATAACGGTCTTTGGAGTAAAGAAGCAGAAGATTACTTTTTAGCGAATGCCCCTGAATTGTAAGATGGGGTATAATTTTTACAGGAGCATAATTTTTATATGAGGCAATACTTATGAAATCGGGAAAAGAACTGGCGCTGGATTCAGTTATTATTAAAAAAGCACAATCACTTGAACTTTCCGGGAAAACAGAGCGGCTTGCAGAGATGCTTCTTACAGATCCGGAAGTGCGAGCCTTACAGGAATATGCCAATGTGGTTTCAATTGTCCGGCTAAAGTATAACGATCATGGCCCGGTTCATATGCGGACAGTGGCGCTTAATTCATTGATCATGATGGACCTCTTACGAAAAGCAGGTGTAAAACCAAATCTGGAAAATGAAGATGCCGGCGATTTCGAAGACAGTTTGTCAGCAGTGTTTTGCGGATCATTATTACACGATATAGGGATGAGCGTAGGCAGGCAGGATCATGAACTGCACAGCAGTTATATGGCTCATTCCATTTTAAGCCGCATTCTGCCGGAAGTGTATGGCGATGATATGCATAAAGTAGTAATGATCCGTTCCATGGCAATAGAATCGATTACCGGTCACATGGGAACAAGAGGTATACATTCCCTGGAAGCAGGTATAGTACAGGTAGCCGACGGCTGCGATATGAAGAAGGGCAGGGCAAGAATTTCCCTTGCAATTTCCGAAGGCCCCCGTATGGGAGATATACATCAATATTCGGCCCAGGCAATTAATGAAGTCACCATAAAAGCCGGAAATGATAAACCTATCAGCATAACTGTAGAAATGTCCAGTGAAGTAGGCCTTTTCCAGGTAGAAGAAGTACTGTACAATAAAATTGCAAGAGGAACGGCCAAAAGCCATATTGAACTATATGCAATCCTGGACGGCAGAGAGCCAAAAAGATATTTATAGCGGTATCCATTAAGTAAACATAGCTGTAAACATAGAGGTATGTATGAGTAAAACAAAAGCGATCATTTTTGATCTGGATGAAATACTGTCGGCACTGCCCGGATCTATAGACCTTATTCACCGTGTCAGGGAATTAGGTTTAAAAACTGCGCTGGTCACTTCCAAAGATAATATTGAAATGATGGAAAAGCTTGAAGCAGCAGGGCTTATCAATTACGAAATGCGTTCGGAACAGGTAGGTTTGGCTGCTGCCATAGAAGCCGCTGCCAGAAACAAAGTTTTTGACGCAATGGTAAACAGCCTGGATGTACAGGAGCAAAAACCCTATCCGGATATATTTTGGGAAGCTGCTGTCCGATTGGAAGAAGCCCCAGCCGCCTGCTGTGTTATAGACAATTCACCGGACGGAATGGAAGCCGCCAAAGCTGCGGGGATGCGCTGCATTGACAAGGAATTAAGCGCTATTCAAGCGGAAGATTTGCTGTAAACCCTAATTTGCCGCCGAGTGTGCTAAGAGGATCAACGAATGGCACGAATTGATACGAAGTGAGAGTAGTGAACACGAATCCTTACTCTATATCTGTGTTAATTCGCGTAATCTGCGGACATTTAAAAAAGTCCACGGCGCGAGGAAAAGGGCAAATGTAATCATTTACATTTTGGCAGCGGCGTATAGTATTCAAAAATCACCGTATCATTTTCTTTCTCGCATCTCTGTATATCATCACTGGGGCGTACGGTCCAAATTACTTTCATGGGTCTCATGATATGGCATAAGCTCACGGTAAAGGGACGGGGGTCTGTACTGTAGGCAATAAAATGAGGCCGTGACATATAATTAGTTAATAAGTTTCCCAGTAAAAAGGCTGTGGGTTTTGAAACTGTGTCTAGTTTTACAGGAGGAGCGCTTAATTGGCCGCGCAGTATATCCGGGGCGTTATTTCGAAACCAGGATAATACACGGGGGTCAAAGCTTTCTATGCAAAATTGCGATCCTTTTGTGCGTAGTATTTCTAAAGTTTTTTTACAGAGTTCTGCATTGTTTTTGCCGGCGGATTTTATTTCTACGATAAGCGGTGTATCGGCCAATGTATCCAGGGCCTGGGAAAAAAGCGGTATGTGTTCATTGGTGCCAAAGAGGGGAAGCAGAGAAAGCTCTGTCCAATCAAGGCTGTTTATAGGCTTGTCGATTCCGCAGGCGCGTTTTAGATCATCATCATGAAAAACTACTACCTCTCCGTCCCTGGATAGATGTACATCGAGTTCTACCCCATAACCTTTATCCCGTGCTGCGGCAAAGGCAGTCAGGGAATTTTCCGGCACTTTTTTGTCCTCGCTGTGCAGTCCCCGGTGCGCGCAGTTAAGCCCGTTAAAAACCGCGGCTGTTTTTTTTGCCTCTGGCGGCATTTTTCCCGGTTTTATACAGTAAATTAACGCTCCAAAAAATAAAAGAGCTGCTCCGGTCAATACTGCAATCACTATCAATTCAATCCCCTTGTATCACTTTAGTATATTATGCATAATGCAAAGTGCATAGGCAAAGTACGTAGATTGAGGAGTATTGTATGGACACTGTTACCAATCAAAAGTTTGATGTTAAAGCGACAATTTTATTATCCTTTGGTTTTTTTGGCTCATCGCTTGTCTGGAGTGTATATAATGCCTATGTGCCGATTTTACTGGAAGGTTTTATTACCAGTACCTTCATTATTGGCATAATAATGAGCATAGATAATTTTTTTGGAGTTATTTTTCAGCCCCTGTTCGGTAAAATAAGCGACAATACCCGTACCCGTTTTGGCCGCCGTCTGCCGTTTTTATTTGTATGTATGCCGATCTGCGCGGTATTGTTTACCCTTATACCTCACTTGCATAATCTTTGGTCTTTAATGGGTGTGGTGATTATCTTTACCTTTGTCATGTCCATCTGGCGTACTCCTGCTGTCTCGCTTATGCCGGATCTAACGCCCGGCCCTTTTCGCAGCCAGGCCAACGGTATAGTTAATCTTCTGGGCGGAGTAGGGGCAATATTGGCTTTTGCCGGCGGTGGTATCCTGTTTGAGATTGGCGGTTTTCCCCTTCCGTTTTTGGTAAGCGCCATATTGTTGCTTGGGGCAATGGCTGTATTGGCACTCTTTGTCCGTGAACCAAAGTTTCCTCCTCCCCCAACCAAAGAAGAAAAAGAAGCGCATAAGCTTGACCCCAAAGAGAAAAAAAGCCTTATATTAATTTTATTCGCCATTTTCTTCTGGTTTATGGGTTACAATGCAGTAGAAACATTCTTTAGCCTGTATGCCACAAACACCCTGGGTGTATCCCCCGGCCAGGCTTCGATCATGCTTTCTCTCTTTGCACTTACTCTGGTAATATTTTCCATCCCTGCCGGTTTTATCGGAGCAAAGATAGGCCGCCGAAAAACCATACTTATTGGTCTTATAGGCGTTACCTTAATGTTTGTTCCGTTTATTTTTATTACAAATGCAAACATTGCCCGTTTACTATTGCTTTTTGGCGGCATGAGCTGGGCCTGCGTCAATATTAATTCACTGCCCATGGTAGTGCGTATCGCCGGCCCCATGAAGATAGGCATGTTTATTGGGTATTACTACATGTTTTCTTTTTCTTCGCAAATTATAACCCCGCCGATATATGGGGCTATACGCGATCTTGTTGGTAATTATCAATCCCTTTTCGTATATGCTGCCATTACCTTTGCAATTGCATTTGTCTGCCTGTTTTTTGTAAAGCATGGCGAGGAGGAGAGCGCCTGATTTATTTCGCGCAAGCCGTAAGCTGCCGACTGGCAGCGTTTAATACTTCCTCTCGGCTCGCCGACCGCAAGGAAGGCATAGGCGCGGAGTCCGCAGAGTTGAAGAAAAAGAGGATTTATGAATGGAAAACCACTCATTTTCACATTATTTTACACCCTAACTATACTGCTATCTTCGGAAATACCTTTAATGATCTAGCTTCGTTCTGCCGGGCTTTCCAGAGGTCTAGTTTTGCCTGCATGGCAAGCCAGCTTTCTGCGCTGGTACGGGTAACTGCTGCTATTCTAAGCGCCATTTGCGGGCTGCATGATGACTTTTCGTTTACCAATTCTGAAAGTGCCTTTCTGGTTATCCCCATCATGCGAGCCGCTTCGGTAACTGTTAGACCCAATGGCACCAGTACATCCTCATAAAAAACTATGCCCGGATGAACTGGTTTACGTAATTTTTCCATTACTGCCTCCTAATGATAATCCCGATAGTCTGCCAAAATATACTGTGTAACCCTTAGGGTGTCAAGGTCAGTAACGAAGCTACCTGGCCTTTCAGCTTCCCCTAAATTAATCCTACCTTTCTGCGCTTAGCATCCCCCCCCCTTTGCGCCTCTGCGTTAGAGAAAATTCGGTGACTGTCACCCCTGTGTTATTCAAGAATCAGTGATCCGGCAATTACGGTTGTATTAGTCCAAACTGCCGGTAAGCATAATAAGGTCGTAAGGATCTTTTCCTGACTTTATAACCCATTGATCACCGCTTCTTTCCCAGTACTCGTCAATTATTTCATCGGTTAAATTAATGTCGATAGTAGTCGTTATTACTTTCGTACGATCGCCGTTATAATAAAATGGCTCAAATGTACCAGGATAATTAATTGTATACTGTTCATGGGTTGTGCCAAAATGAACTTGCCCTTTTTCAACCGGAAATGGATAGACTTGTCCATTTTTCCCGCCTATTCGCATATTTTCAACCCATAAATTAATAACAGTAAAATTGGCTTTACTTGCATAACCTACTTTTATATTGCCAACACCAAACCAGTCCTCAAAAGCTGAACCTTCAGTACCGGCGCCAACATAAGGACGATGAGCTTTCGGTTGAACTAAGCCAATTGCAGCAAAACCTTCGCTGCCTCTCCACACATCACCATGATACTTCAATAAAACAATATACAATTCAATGTCTTCGGACGGGATAACATTTCTTGCTTCACTAGCCGCCATTCGACTATTACCATTCCGACTAGTTACCACAATTCGACCTTGAATACCGCCAACCACCTGATTAATTGTAGCAATGTTGTCACAGGTCGACAAAAACAACACACAGAAAAAAATAACGATACTCGTTAAAAATACTTTTGCTTTCATTATTACTACTCCTTTTTACTAAAATGAAAATCCAAGGCCAAGACCGGGGAACATAAGAAACTCGCCCCCGGCTCCAAAGTTATAAGCTGCCATTACTCTTCCGTAAGCGTGCCATTTTTGGGCAAAACGCCAAAGAAAATCAAAACTTGCTCCGGCTCCTATGTTCATGCCAAAACCACCATTATTATCAAACCTGCCAACGACATTGTAATGAATGCCTGCGGTAACAGGCAGGGCAAAAACATCGTTGTCAAAGATCATGTAACTTGGCCCAGCCAGTAAAGAAATTGCCAAGCCCCAATAGGTTTCGTCGGCTGGTGTTACAAATGGCACTACGATATTTAAGTATGCGCCCAAGCCTACAGGTCCAAACATTGTTGGGTTATTCCAGCTCACTGCCACGCCGGGCCCCGGCGATACCATGTCGTCGGAAATGGCGATAAGGCAGGCTGCGCCAAAGTCCAGGTTGTTGGGGTTTAGTTCCTGGGCAGAAGCCAGGGTTGGCATGGAGAAGGATAGGGCTAAAACAATAAATAGTATTAAAAGAGGCCTAATTTTTTGGGGGGGGGGGGGATATAGAAGAAACTTGTCTGTTTTTCATGATAACTCCTTTTTTGTTAATGACTTCACTCTCTCAAATTAGAGTTTGTTCCATTGGAACAGCTACACTTTACAATAAATTTATAAAAAAAACCAAGACCCCAAAGCAGTGAAAGGGTGTCTACTTTTTTATAACTTTTAGTCGAATCAGTTCGACTGAATAAGAGGTTCTCGCCTAAGGACCAAAGGTAGCGGTGCAGCGAGCGCATCGAACCTTCGGTTCGCGGCACGAAGCAGTGGTTTGAAATTTTAGTTTTTATAAAGCCGGAAATAGGGGCAGATTACTAATCGGTTGCCCACCTTTGTGTCTTTGCGCCTTGGCGTGAGAAATTTTCAGGTGTTTTTCTCTTTAAACAAGCCTCGAACCAATAAAGTCCCTCGCGCCGTTACAGAAGGCTCTCCAGTCGAGGGCCTTTTTTGCCTGCCATTGCAGGCGGGAAACCG
>Ga0099364_10005556_pt1 | contig 18666 bp, 11 predicted proteins | sample TergutTh196P3_FD_73070 | JGI IMG/M metagenome (GOLD analysis project Ga0099364, IMG submission 73070) | Microcerotermes parvus P3 segment gut microbial communities from Pointe-Noire, Republic of the Congo - Th196 P3 | ecosystem: Host-associated > Arthropoda: Insects > Digestive system > Gut ...
ATACCGTTTTCATTTTGTATTGTAAAAATATTTTGTTCATTTTCTATGTGCGCGCGCGGATTCCATGCGGCAAGAAATTTTCCGTCTTTGTGAACAATGTTGGTGATAGTTCCGCTTACGGGAGACCGCTGTAAGTGAACGCTAAAAATGGAAAGGAAAATGCGGATAACCTTCATTCCATCGTCATCTGTTATTTCCATAACGGTTCCATTACAGGGCGATAATATTATTCCGTCTCCGCGGGTAACTGTAATTTTTGGGTCTCTAAAGAAAAAAACGCAGAACAAAGCAAAAACCAAAAAAATTACGCCAATAACAAGACAAATAATGGGCAGCCACAAAGATGCGGCTGCCAGTACAACAGACCCCAGAAACGAGGGTAAAATAAACGGAATTCCTTCTTTCAGAATACGCATTAACTTATTCTACCATAAAAAGAGGTTTTTGTGTAAACCTTTAATGTTTAGAGGACAAATTATCCACCCCATTATCCCAATCTTTGTCATTTGGGGGAGAGGCTATGAATTTATCGCATCTATTCATGTATTTTTTTGCCACCAAGTCTGAGTCATTCTTTTGAAAAATTGTTTGGAATATATTTTTGGCGGCAGAGAAATCACGGTTTTCATAAAGATCAAACGCTTTTTCCCAATTTTTTACCATTTCTAGCAATTCCGGCGGAGCTTCTGCCGCAATGTCCAAAAGTTCGTAAATGCGTAAGGGGGTGTTAATGCCCACAACACGGACACGGCTAAGCGGGCGCAGGGTAAACTCATCTCCAATACGGGCGCGAGTGTATTCGCTAATTAAAATACCGCCTGTGTCATATTGATCATTAACCCCCTCCAGCCGTGCTGCAAGGTTTACATCGTTGCCCATAATGGTATAGTTCATTTTATTGGGAGTTCCCATGTTGCCTACAACCATGTCGCCGGAGTTAAGACCAAGCCTTGTGTAAAGAGGCCTAGGTTCGCCATCAACATAACCTAACTTTCCTTTTGCAGCTAACGCATCCAGCACGGTTTGGTTTAATATTCCATTTGCTAGGGCTTCACGGTTTAGGTCTTTTTCCAATTTTTTCATGTAGACGGCAGAGCGGCAGGCAAGTGATGCATGGTTTTCCATGTGAACGGGCGCACCCCAAAAACCAATAATTGCATCTCCTACATATTTATCTATAGTTCCCTGATTATCTAAAATAATATCACACATTCTTGTTAAATAAAAATTAAGGAGTTCTACAAGCTTTGCGGGGTTTCCAAGCGCTTCGGAAAAAGTGGAAAATGCACGGAGGTCTGTAAAGACAGCAGTCATTTCCCGTTTTTCACCGCCAAGTTTTAATTGGGAAGGATCATGAATTATTTGGTCTATAACTTTAGGAGACAGATACTGCGAGAAGGCGGATTTTATAAACCGTTTATCTTTACCCTCTGTTGCATAATTGTAAAGTGTAACTGTAAGAAAAGATGCAAGAACAGCGGCAAGATATGATACCATTGGTATCCAAAGATTCCCAAACTGGTATGAAAAGAAAGCTGCAATAATTATTGCAACAACTACAACCGCCATACCAATTAAAGATATTGATATTCTGGGCGAAAACATTGCAAGGCTGACTATTGCCGCAACAACTATCAATAGAATAAATAAGTTAAACAATTCACCGCTTTCACGGATAAAATCACCCTGTAAAAAATTATCCATCATGGTAATATGAGACCCTACGCCCGGGTACATAGAAGAAATTGGTGTGGGGAAAATATCAAAAAAGCCCTGTCCGTAAACACCAACAAAAACATAAGCATCCCTAAAATATTCTCTGAATTCCAGCAAGCTTTGCAATTCTTCTTCTGTTAATGCTTCCGGGTTTTTTAACGCTTCGGCATCGCGTAATATTGCACTTGCTCTGATGGGCTGGTATTTTTCTTCTACATCACCGCGGAAGCGAAGCAGAGCAAAGCCATTTTTGTCAACAGGAATGGTCATATGTTCCCATTGTATCGATTTTGATTTTTCGTCGTAAAAAATTTGCGGTTCATACCCTGAAACAAGAAGAGAGGCGGCGGAAAGACCCGGAACTGCTTTTCCGTCAAACAAAGTAAATAATCTTAGGCGGCGGTAAACTCCGTCAGAATCCGGTATACCCGTAACGCTCCCCAATGCTCCTGCGGATTCTATTAACCCGGGAATTGGGAACTGCCCTTTCCCTTCCGCTCCAAGACTGAACTTGTTTATATATGTTCCAAAATTTTCTGTTTCAAATAATGGCAGCCCGTATTCTGACGGCCAAGCTGCGGAGTTTCCGCTTTGGGTACTGAACATTACTGCCTGTACCACGCGGTCAAACCTTTCACTTGCTTCTATAAAAGAGGCGTCATCCTGTCTTGCGCTTAGGCTGCGCAGGGCGTCTCTTACCAGTGCATTTCTGCCGGAGCCGGGTTCTCTGGGGGCTGACGGGTCTCTGGGGCTTGTCCCTCTGCCTTCCCGTTCTCTTTCAAGCTCTTCCAGATTAAGTATTGCATTATCTATAATTTCATCCTGCTTGGCATTACGATAAACCGAAGGCTCGGTATATAAAATATCAAAGGCAACAGCATTAGCACCGGCATCGTTTAGGAAGTCGATAATTTCGGCATAAGCTTGTCTTGGCCACGGCCAGCCCCAGCCTCGTTCCTGCTGTGCCCAATTTACGCTTTCATCGTCCATTACTATTGGGATAATTTCATAAGATGCCGGAATATAGCCCCCGGTTAAATCCACGGTAAACCAGTTGCGTTCTGCCCAAAACCGTACCCGCATATCATAGGATTTATATTCCAAATAATGGAAAACCCCCAAAAAATGCAGCCCTGATATGACAGCTAGTACCAAAACCGCAATAATTAGCGCAATTAACGGTTTTCCTAATTTTTTCTTTGTATCTGTACCCATAATCCTACCCTTTTTGTTAAATTGTATCGTATTTATTGAAATATAGCTATATAAAAAAGTTACATATTTTTAATGATTTTTTAGCAATCTTATTGACATTTTTGCAAAAATGTACGATATTTACACTACAATATAGAAATCTTAGGAGGATTTTAAAAAATGAAGAAATTATTGTTAATTCTTCTGGCTGTAAGCATAACAGCCACAACATTCGCCATTGATTTTTCAGCCCAGGTCATTGGGTCAGCCGATATATTATACGGCGACTCTACCCATGACGGTACTAAAAAATGGGATGATCTTTACATGGGGAGATTAATTAGAGGCAGGGTTCGCCTTGAAGCAACAGCCGATAAAGATAACTTTGGCGGTTGGGCAAGGTTACAGGCAGACCCGGGCAATCTGGAAGGATTTGGTTATGTGTATGTAAAACCCACAGAAAATGTGTCGTTTTATCTTACCAGAAACCCTGATGGACACTGGGGTCTTGATGGAGGCGCCAGATGGGGCTTTTATGGACCGGCAGGTGATGTATTTCTTATAGAATCTTGGAAATTTGGTGCTGCTTTTTACGGTGGATTTTCTAATGGCGGTTTCTTTACATTTACCCCAACAGAAGCTATAACTGTTAATGTTGGTTTGAATGTTTTTGAAGACAACAATAATATTAATAATCTTATTACTAATGCCGTATTCCAATTCAAATATGATTTGGGAGACAAAGGTTTAATAGGACTTACTGTTATTGGTAACGAAGGGGATGCTTTTGAAGACGCCGGAGGTACATATAACCCTACTGCTTCATTAAGGCTGTATTATGGTATAAAAAATCTTGATTTTGGTATTGGTTATAGATTTCCTACATCCAATCCAGCAGGTGGCGACGATGTTCATAACTATCCATTAACTGTTGGTTTTGCCGGAAATTTTGCCATAAACGAAGGGGTTAATGTTAAAACCCGTTTAATGATGGATATTTTTGGAAATACAAGTATAGAAGATACAGATGGGTCACGAAAACTTGGTTTTCATCCTATTACTGTTATATGGGATATTTTACCGTCAATTGCAATTGCAGAAAATTTTACATTTTATTTCAACGCCGGTGTAGATTTGGAAATCCCTCCCCCGCATACACCAAACACAGTCTTTAATTGGCATCTTAATCCTTATATTGTTATTGGAGATATGGGGTCGGCAGCATTCTATATGGGTATTAGGCTTGATGGCAACTATAAAAGACCTGCTCCCGGTGTTAAACATGATGATCGTCTTGAATGGTCTATCCCAATTGGCTTTAGCTTTAATTTCTAAAGAGGAGATAAAAAATGAAGAAATTATTATTTATTTTACTAGCTGTAAGTTTAACAGCCAATGCCTATGCTATTGATCTTTCAGCTCAAGTTATTGGTGCTTTTAATGCTTTTGGCGGTACATTTAACCCCAATGCTTTTGATCAAGTTGGAGGCGACGAACATGGCCGTGTCCGCATTGAAGGCAGTGCAGAAGTAGACAACTTTGGCGGCTGGTTCCGATTACAAGGAGCTTTTACTATTGTTGATGAAACTGACCCTACTGCTGAACCAGTAGAAGTCGAAAGACTTGGAAACACTTCTGTTAATGCGTATGGGCATATTTGGTATAAGCCCATAGACCAACTGGCGTTTTATATTACCAAAAACCCTGACGGACATTGGGGTTTAGACGGAAATGCCTTATGGGGCTTTCACGGTATTGCAGGTGATGTATTTAAAACAACAGATGCCGCCTCATTAGACAAATTTTCATACTCCGGAAGTTTATCTTCTGCTGGTGGTGCTTTAGCGGTTAGACCAGGATTTAACAGTGCTTTCTACGGCGGGTTTAGTGATGGTGCATTTGTATCTATTACACCTATAGAAATTCTTACAATTAATTTAGGCTTACCTGTATTTGATGAAGCAAAAACAGGGAATATGTTGTTATCGGCAACCCTTCAGGTGGTTCTTAATTTAGGCGAAAAAGGTACTATTGGTCTTACCTATGCAGGAGATCTTAACAAAAAAGATGTCTGGGATGACGCTTCATCATTGTATTTGTATTTTAATACCACTATAGGAAAAACAGTATTTGACTTTGGTTTTGGTACTAAATTTGCTGAAAAAACTGATACTAGAACTATAAATTATCCTATAAGCCTTGGCGCTGCTGCTATCTTTGATTTAGAAAAAATGGATTTAAAAGCTCGTTTATTAATGTCTGCACTTGGCAGCACCCAGTTTTCAGGTGATAGAAAAGATGAAAACGAACCGCTTGAGATTCTTGCAGAAATTGTACCTTCCTTTGCTCTTACAGAAAAAATTACAGCTTATCTTAAGGGCGGTTTAACTGTTTCTGTAGCTGACAGCGGAGAGAACAGAGCCACATTTGGTATTGATCTTTTCCCGTATATAGTTTTTGGTGATACGGATACTGTAGCATTTTATACCGGATTTAATCTTCGCAATCGTGATGTCGCTAGTGATTTTATAACCTGGAGTATTCCGGTTGGCATAAGCATAAATTTCTAAGGAGAAAAAAATGAAGAAATTATTATTTATTTTATTGGTTGTCAGTATGACAGCCTCTGCTTTTGCCCTTGATTTGTCCGCAGAACTTATTGGAACATTTAATTTATTCAGAGGCAATTTTAGCTCTGATGAAAAAGATCTCTTTATGGGCGGCGGAGAAAGAGGCAGGGTGCGTTTGCAGGCACAGCATGAAAAAGACGGCTTTGGCGGCTGGTTCCGATTACAAGGAGCTTTTACTGTTATTGATGAAGACCCTGATGTTAAGCCAGTAGAAGTAGAAAGACTTGGAAACACTTCTGTTAATGCGTATGGTCATCTTTGGTATGGCCCAAATGACAAGTTTTCGATTCATCTTTCTACTAACCCTGACGGACATTGGGCTTTAGACGGAAACGCCTTATGGGGTTTTTATGGAGTAGCCGGCGATGTAATTGTCAATGATCGTAATTCTTATGGCAGCATGGATTATTTAGATTATTTAGAATTTGATATGAGTGATCCAGAAGCTTTATTTGACTTAGTTGGCATTGGTTTTCCTTTTGCAACTGCTTTTTACAGTGGTTTTTCTAATGGTTTATTTGTTACATTAAACCCTACAGAAGCATTTACAATCAATATTGGTGTACCCCTGTTAGATTCAAGGTTTTTGCCTGTTACTGAAATTGATGATACTGATCCTGCTAATCCGGAAACAATTACACTTAGGGGACAAGCATCTGCATGGACTATAATAAGAAATTCTGCCCTACAATTATCCTTTAATTTAGGGGATGCAGGTCTTATTGGTCTTACTTATGCAGGACTTGGAATATCTGATGAAGATTTAACTAATTATGCTTGGGATTACCTTTCCCAATTTTTCTTGTACTACAATGTAGGTTTTGGAAATGTAGTCCTTGATTTTGGTATTGGTTATACACTCTTTGATCAGGAAAAACGAGGTGATGTTACCTACACAGAACATTTCCCTATTTCTATTGGTGTTGCAGCTTCTGTTGATATATCAGAACAGTTTAATCTTAAAGCCCGTGCAATGTTTACAGGCTTGGGAAGCAGCGAAGCAAAGGGTCCTGGAGTCAGCGAAAAAGAGAATGATGGTATAACCACTATAACACTTGACTTATTGCCTTCTTTTAAGATTAACGAAAAAATAACTGCTTACCTCAATGTAGGTTTTTCTACTCTTATCATGGATACAAAAGAAACTGATCCTCTTTATGGAGAAATAGAAATAAAAGCACAAGCACTTTGGTGGCATTTTAACCCCTATGTAACAATTGGGGTAAATGATAATGCATCATTCTATGCAGGCTTCAGTGTTAATGGTATTAATCTTAGCATGAAAGATGTTCCCGATGAAGCATTCAAACCACTTAACAAATATGCCCCTTGGAGTATTCCAATCGGTTTAAGAATTGTATTCTAACCTAACATTTTGTTAACCAAGAGAGGCTGTCCAATAGGGCAGCCTTTTTTTTGTATTACGGATTTGGTGAGCGGGGTTACGCTTTAACGCGGATTGGAGGGCGTGCGACTGCACGCCAGTATAATAAATTTCCATACCAACGGCGAACGAAGTGAGCCATTTACGCTGATTGAACGCGGATTATATTTGAGCGCTAACATATCTTTTCTTTATTCTACTTATCTTTTCTTTATTTTTTATTTTTTTTGATTTTTATGTTTTAATTTGGCTGTGAGAGGGTAGATTTCTTGGCTCTCATAGCTAATCCGCATTAATCCGCGTCTTTTTCCGCGTAAATCCGCGTTTAATGGCTCACTTCGTTCGCCGCTGGTAAGGAAATTATTTAACCGCAGACATTCGTCTGCTCACCAGATCCGCGTAAATCAGCGTTAAAGGGTGAGCCCGTGTGTGTGGAGTTGACAATCCATCTGTTTTGCGGTATATTTATTTATAAGGTAGGAGAAACAGTGTTTACATGGACAGAAGAGAAGAACCAGCTTAATAAAAAGAAACATGGCTTATACCTATCGGAAGCTGTGGATGTCTTTGATGATCCACATTTGTTGGAAATTTATGATGTAGCTCATTCTTCTTTAGACGAAGACCGCTATATCAATATTGGGTGTGTACAAGATATGGTCATTCTTTTTGTGGTAACTTCAGACAAAGATGATGATGATCAAATTATTTCTGCCCGAAAGGCAACCCCCAAGGAAAAGGAGTTATATTATGCCAATTACAAAAGAGAGGCTGGAAGAAATTAAGGCTTTTAAAAATACTGATTTTTCTGATTGCCCTGAATTGACAGATGAACAATTATCCCAACTTAAACCTTCTCATTATAGGAAAACAGCAAACAAAAAAAATGTAAATGTTAGTTTAGATATAGATATTATTGAATGGCTGCAAAGTACCGGCATGAGCTTCCAGACACGAATGAATTCTATATTAAGAGAAGCCATGCTAGTTTCTAGTACTTAATCTGCGTAAATCAGCGTTCAATCCGTGTAAATCCGCGTTAAAGGGTGAGCCCCAGCAAACCAATAACTTCCAGCGCCTTATCGTAATCCATAACCAGTACGGCATCCTTTATCTTTTCAACTTCTTCAGATAACGCACCGCTAAGTTCAAGTGCGGTTAGGTTTTTTATTTCTTGGTCTATTGCCATGAAGTCAGTTTCATTTAAGGCGGTGGTTAGTTTTTTTAAGATTAGAGGAAATTCCGGTGGGGTTTCTGTAGAACCTTGACCGGCGGATTCTGTTGCAAATGCTGCGGAAAGATTGTCTTTTAATTTTGTTATGCCTTCTAAAAATGATGGAAAGTTTTTGTTGCAAAAATCTTTATCCGCTGCATTGGCTGCTTTTTCCAGGTCTTTTGCTTTGGCGGAAAGTTCGTCAGCTCCTATGTTTGCCAGGGATGTTTTAAGTCCGTGAACTTCTACAGAAAAATCATGCAGTCCGCTGTCACCGGATGTTAAAAAATTGGCAAGTTTTTCTTGGCTTTTTTCAATTACTTTTATGGTGATTTTAAGGGATTTTTTATAACTATCTTTATCTCCGGAAACAAAGCTTAACCCTGTTTTTGTTGACAGCCCTTCTATTTGATCGATCTTTTCCCAATCCATAAAATTATCCGCAACTGGCGCTAACCATTTTTATTTCATCAGACAGGCTGATAAATACATCTACCAAATCAGGGTCAAATTGAGTACCGCGGCCTTCAGAAATAATCCGTACAGCTTCTTCATGAGTGAAAGGTTTTTTGTACGGGCGCTTGGAAACTAGGGCATCATACACATCCGCAATAGACATCATTCGTGCTTGCAGCGGGATTTCCTTGCCTTTTAGACCTTCGGGGTAACCCTTGCCGTCCCATCTTTCATGATGGCCATAGGCAAGCGTTTTGGCATAATCCAAAAATGTTTGATTAGGAACCATACTTTGCAGACTTTCCAGCAAAATCTTTCCATATATAGTGTGCATTTTCATTATATCGAATTCATCTTCTGTAAGTTTTGCTTTTTTAAGCAAAATGTTATCACTTGTTTTAATTTTACCAATATCATGAAGAAGGGCAGACTTTAAGAAAGCTTCCATATCCCAATGTCCTACCTCTTTTTTGTACAGCTCATTTTTTTCCATTACTTCAACTAACAGTTTTAAATACTGCTGAACTCGTTCTACATGCTGACCGGTGTCTTCATCCCGGAATTCTACCATTTCAGCAGTCCACAGGATAATGGCGTTTTTTAACTGGAGTAAATCGTTTGTTCGTTCTTTTACCATTTCTGACAGATTCTCGTTAAACTCTCTAAGCTCGTGGTTTTGCGATTGCAAGAGCAGGTGCAATTCAATCCTTTTAAGCAAAAGCGGCGGTGAAAAAGGCTTGGCTATGTAGTCTATAGCTCCAAGTGAAAGCCCCAAAAATTCACTGTCATGGTCACTTTTTCCGGTTAGAAAAATAACAGGGATTTCCGCAGTCTGAGGATTGGCTTTTATTGCTTTAATTGTGTCATATCCGCTCATCCCCGGCATTTCCACATCCAGCAAGATAAGGTCCGGCTTGGTTTTTTCCAGCATTGCTAAGAGTTTATCGCCTGAAGGTATGGTGACAACGGTGTATTTTCCCTGTAAAACGGTCTTCCCCGTATTCAGATTTACCGGGTTGTCATCAACTAAAAAAATACAGCTATTTTGTTCTGCCAATTTTTTACTCCTAAAAAATATCTATATTATTATAGCATGTTTAATAAAAAAATGCTATAATTTAAAATATGAAATTGATTCACAAGGCGTTATTCCTATTATTTTCAGCTTTTTTCCTGTCTGTTATGTTTTCAGGCTGCGGAAACGCCGTTGAAGAACAGCCCAATCCGCAGGGTTTCACCTCGTTTTTAGACATTCCCGGGGTTACTGCCGGTGAAATAGCCGCCATAGAGGCTCTCAGGGCAACAACCCCTTCTTTTGTGTTTGGAATGACACCTAGCACGGAGGCTTTTATCGATATTAATGGAGATATACAGGGAAATGCAGTTTATTTGTGCGAATGGCTGACGGCAATGCTTGATATTCCATTTATTCCAAAGATTTACGCATGGAACGATTTACTTGAGGGTCTTGAAAATGGCAAGATTGATTTTACCGGCGAACTTACCCCCAGTGAAGACCGTAAGATGACTTATTACATGACTGACGGGGCTATTTCTGAAAGAACGATATTTCAATTTCGCCTGACCAACAGTGAACCTTTGTCTGCAATTACAGAGCGTCCCAGACGGTATGCCTTTTTAATTAACTCGATAACAAGAGACAGGCTTCACGAATCCTTGGAAGCTGCTGCGCCCTATGAGCCGGTTTATGTGCAGAACTATGATCATGCCTATGAGCTTCTAAAAAGCGGGGAAGTTGACGCATACTTTGCAGAAAATGTTATTACAATACATTTTGATGGCTACGGCGATGTAGTTGGTAGCCCCTTTTTTCCGCCTCATTTTAGCCCGGTTTCACTTACAACAAAAAACCCGGCGCTTGAGCCTGTAATTTCTGTTGTTCAAAAAGCGATGCAAAACGGTATTGGCAGCCTGTTGGTTGATTCGTACAATCGAGGGAACAGCGCATATTTACGGCACACCCTTTCCATAAGATTAACTGAAGAAGAACGGGAATATATAAAAAATAATCCGGTTATACCCTATGTTACACAGTACAGAAATTATCCCATGAGTTTTTACAATGAAAATGAAAATCAATGGCAAGGTATTATTTTTGATTTATTAAGAGAAGTGGAAGAATTAACAGGGCTTACTTTTCAACTTGCCCATGGCGATGAATTTATAAGATGGCCGTTTTTATTGGAGATGGTGGAGACTGGACAGGCGGCATTTGTAACTGAGCTAATTCGTACGGAAGCGCGGATAGGCAGATATATTTGGCTAGATACCACTTTGGCAACAGAATATTTAACGCTTGTTTCTCTTGCAGAGCAAAGAAACTACAAACTTCATGAAATAAAAACCTTAACGGTAGGGCTGGTTAGGAATACTGCTCAAACAGAAGCATTTTTAAGATGGTTTCCTGACCATGAAAAAATAGTTGAGTATGATGACACCGTAGAAGCATTAAAAGCTATGAAAAGAGACGGCGTAGACCTTGTTATGACAAGCACAGCCAATTTATTTTACATAACAAAATATTTAGAGCTTACGGGATATAAATCTAATATTATTTTTGACGATACAATTCAGGAGTCCACAATAGGCCTTAATGTAAATGAGGTTATTCTTTGTTCTATTATAGATAAAGCGCTTAGCCTTATTGATGCTAAAGCCGTTACAGATGACTGGAGAAGCAGGTCTTTTGATTATCGTTATAAATTGATAGAAGCGCAGAGGCCTTGGCTGTTTGGTGCAATTGGGTTATCAATAATAATACTGGCTCTTATTTTTGTTCTTTTAATAAGAAGCCGCAATACAAGAGAAAAACTTCAAGTACTTGTTAAACAACGGACAGATGATCTTGAAGTGGCTATGAATACCGCAGAAACAGCAAGTCTTGCAAAGTCTGTTTTTCTTGCAAACATGAGTCATGAGATTCGTACCCCTATGAATAGCATCATGGGGTTTGCGGAGTTGGCTCTGGATAAAACTGTGGAAACCCAAGTTAAACATTATCTGGAAAAAATTGTAGACAGTACAAAATGGCTCTTGCGCATCATAAATGATATTTTGGATATATCAAAAATAGAATCCGGCAAATTAGAACTGGAAAATGTCCCGTTTGATTTCCAAGAAATTATTTTACGGTGTCAGTCTGTTATTCACCCTGAAATAAAAGATAAAAATCTGGATTTTAAAGTTATTGTAGACCCATTGTCCGGCAAAAAATTAATTGGAGATTCTGTCAGGCTTTATCAGGTTATTATAAATCTTTTATCTAATGCGGTAAAGTTTACAGATAAAGGAACTATCAAATTTATATCAACAATAGAAATTTTAGAGGATAATCAAGCTGCCGTTTATTTTGAAATTAAAGACACCGGTATTGGTATGAGTGCGGAGCAGATTGAAAAAGTTTTTGATCCTTTTACTCAGGCAGATTCCAGTACAACTCGCAATTACGGCGGCACAGGGCTGGGGCTGGCAATAGTAAAAAATATTGTAGAACTAATGGGCGGAAAACTGGAAGTTGAAAGCTCTCCCGGCGCCGGCAGTTCATTTAAGTTTACTATTCAATTTAGGACAATAGATGCTTATGTTAATACAATCAATTATAAAGACGATGCTATTTTAGAAAAACCGTATTTTTTAGGTCATGTTTTAATTTGTGATGACAACCAAATGAATCTGGATGTTATTTGCGAACATCTTCTTAATGTTGGAGTAACAACAACAACGGTGGAAAACGGCAAAGCGGGCGTGGAAATGGTTCAAGAACGAATACAAAAAGGAGAAAAACCTTTTGATTTAATTTTTATGGATATGTTTATGCCGGTTATGGACGGCATGGAAGCTTCTTCTAAAATTATAGACTTAAAAACAGGAACTCCAATAATAGCAATGACTGCAAATGTTATGCTGAATGAAATGGAAAAATATAAAAAGAACGGAATCTCCGGCTGTTTGAGTAAGCCGTTTTCTACTCAGGAATTGTGGAGTATTTTATCAGATTATCTTACGCCTGCTGCTGCTCCTGTTGTAAATGAACTAGATAAAATGCAGGATGAGCTTAAAGTAAAATTGCAAACATATTTTGTTAATAATTATCAAACTTTGTATAAAAAAATTACAGATGCTATTTTAACTAAAGATAAAGTTCTTGCTCATAGATTAGTTCATACACTAAAAGGGAATGCAGGCCAGTTAGAAGAAATTAATCTTAAAAAAATTGCTGCAGAAGTTGAAGGCTATTTAAAAGACGGCACAATCCCGGTGCCGGAAGAAAAAATGGATCTCCTTAAAAAAGAATTAAATCTTGTTTTAGAAAAATTAAAACCGCTACTTTGTGAGTCTATGTGGGGGGTTTAATACACAAATGCAAAAGAACAGGAAAAATAGCGTACTAATTGTTGATGATGAAAACTCAAATATTATAACGCTTACTCATATTTTGAATAATGATTACAATATTTATGCGGCAAAAGACGGGTTAAAAGCAATTGCAGCGGCAAAGCAATATTTACCGGATCTTATTCTGCTTGATATTATCATGCCGGGAATGGATGGATACGCCGTTCTTGCAGAACTTAAATCTTGTGAAGAAACCAAAAATATTCCTGTTATTTTTATTACGGGGTTAAGTGATACTGCTGATGAAGAAAAAGGTTTGGAGTTAGGAGTTGCAGATTATATTACTAAACCGTTTTCAACCGCAATTGTAAAAATAAGAGTCCGTAACCAAATGCAGCTTATTGCAAAAATTAAGGGAGATGCTCACTGGTACAAATCTATTCTTGATGCTATACCACTTCCTATTTCTGTAACAGATGAAGACATGAACTGGTCTTTTATTAATAAAGCTGTTGAAACACTTTTAAATGTAAACAGAGATGACATATACGGAAAACCATGCAGTAACTGGAAGACAAGTATATGTAATACAGAAGAATGTGGAATAGTCTGCGCTAAACGCGGAGATAAACGCACTTTCTTTAAAAATGAAGATTCTTCGTATCAAATTGATACGGAAATACTTTATGATTTAGCGGGAGAAATTGCCGGGTTTATTGAAGTTATACAGGATATAACAAATGTACAGCGGTTGGCAAAACAACAAGCGGAATCTGAAATGACAAGCCGTGCAAAATCAGCCTTCCTTGCAAACATGAGCCATGAAATTCGTACTCCAATGAACGCAATTATGGGCATAACAGAAATTTTACTGCAAAATGAAAAACTTCCTGAAAAAACTTTAGAAGGTTTAGATAAAATACACAGATCATGTGATCTTCTTATGGGAATTATTAATGATATTTTGGATTTCTCTAAAATAGAAGCCGGTAAAATGGATATTATACCGGCACAATACAATATTGCAAGCCTGATAAATGATGCCATACATTTGAACATGATGAGAATAGGAAATAAACCTATTGAATTTGAAGTTCAAATTGATGAAAATATTCCGGCAAAACTTATTGGTGATGAGCTTAGAATTAAACAAATCTTAAACAATCTGCTTTCAAACGCATTTAAATATACAGATACAGGAAAAGTTTCTCTGTCTGTTACATCAGGTCCGGCAAAAGAGGGTGTTACGCTTGTTTTTGCTATTATGGATACCGGTCATGGTTTAACAAGTGAGCAAATTAGCAAATTGTTTATTGAGTATTCTCGTTTTAATGAAAATAATTCCCGCACTATTGAAGGTACGGGTTTAGGGCTTGCCATTACTCGCCGTTTGCTGGAACTTATGGACAGCAAAATATTTGTAGAAAGTGAGCCGGGTAAGGGGTCTTTATTTATAGTAAGGATGCCGCAGGGTACGGTGGATAATGAAGTAATTGGCAAAGAAATGGCAGAAAACTTGCAGCAGTTCCGCGTAAACCGTTATATGAAAAATGATAAACGGGCGCAGATAAATCGTGACCCAATGCCTTACGGAACCGTTTTAGTTGTTGATGATGTTGAAACAAACTTGTATGTTATTGAAGGACTTTTGAAGCCTTATCATTTAACACTTGACTCTGTAATGAGCGGGTTTGAAGCAATTGATATTATAAAAAGCGGCAAAGTTTATGATGTTGTGTTTATGGATCACATGATGCCTAAAATGGACGGGATAGAGGCAACAAAACATATCCGGGATTTTGGATACACCGCCCCCATTGTTGCATTGACAGCTAACGCCGTAGTGGGGCAGTCTGATATATTCCTACAAAACGGTTTTGATGATTTTATATCCAAACCCATAAATATTCAAAATTTAGACTCTGTTCTTAATAAATTTATAAGAGACAAGCAGCCGCCGGAAGTTATTGAAGCTGCCCGTAAGCAAATAGCTGAGATGGCAGAAAACGATTCTGATGAACAGCCGCAGACAAACTCATTATTGATTGAATCTTTTTTACATGATTCCCGTAAAGCTATTGCTACATTGGAAGATATGCGTCAGAGTGAAGGCTATAATACCGATACAGGCTTAAAGACTTTTACGGTTACCGTTCATGGCATGAAAAGTTCTCTTAGGAATATTGAAGAAAATAAGGTGTCTGAATTGGCATATAAACTGGAACAAGCGGGAAAAGATAAAAATATTGAATTTATTAAAGCTTCTATCCCTGATTTCCTTGATAAATTAAGCTTTGTTGTAGAAAAATTAGAATTCAAAAAAGAAATGACCCAATCAGAAGAAAAAGATGTTAAAGATGATATTGAATTTATTAATAAACAGCTTCTTTCCATAAAAGAAATGTGTGTTGATTATGACAGAATGGGTGTTCTTAATGGTTTGGCGGAGATAAAGAGTTGTTCAAAAGAAACTAAGGTTGTTTTGGATAAAATTAAGGAATTTGTAACACATAGCGATTTTGAAAAAGCTGAAGAAGCAGCGGAAGAATATGCAAGGAGTTTGTAAAAAATGAGAAGATTTATTACTTTTTCTGTAATATTTTTTATAGCTATTCTTTTGGCGGGAACAACCGCTTTTATTTTATCTATGCGGCAAATTATTAGAACAAATAAAGGGAATGAATTAGTTCAGCTTTTAGAAATAGAAAGAATAAAACTGGAAACTTCCGTAAACAATGAAGTTGTTATTGCTTTAAAAATGGCGGACTCGCCTTTAATAGAGCAGCATTTTGCAAACCCTCAGAATCATGAGCTTGAAAGAATTGCCGTAGAAGAATTAGCTTCTTTTAGCAGAGCTTTTGAATCAGGAATTGTTTTTTGGGTAAATGATATAGATAAAATATTTTATTATTATGGCAGAGATACATATATTCTAGACCCCGATAACCCTGATAATTATTGGTACAATATGACCATGTATGATACAGAAATTTATAATTTTAATATTAATTATAACCCGGATTTAGGCGTTACCAACTTATGGATTAACGCACCTGTTATTAATTCACAAGGCAAACCGCTGGGAATACTTGGAACAGGCATTGATATTACAACTTATTTAGAGACAATTAACATGAATCTTGCGGGAAGAGCTGAAATATTTTTATTTAATTCAGCCGGTGAAATTACCGGAGCCAAAGATCCTGATTTAGTAGCGGGTAAAAAACATATACAGGATGAATTGCAAAATATTGGGAATTTGGATCTTCTTTCTATAGTAAAAGATTTTGATACTTATGAAATACAAATTCTTGATACTGCAATGGGAAGAATTGCTTTGGGTACTGTTCCTTTGCTTGAATGGTACTCTGTAGCAATAATGCCGGATAGTCTTAAAGATTATAATACCACCTTAACCGCTTTATTTTTTGTGATGCTTATGGTAATAGCGGTTGTTTTTTTAATTTTTAATATTTTTATTGCCAAACTGTTAGGGCCTTTGCATAAATCAATTATTGCAGCGGAAACCGCAAACCGTGCAAAGTCTGAATTTCTTGCAAATATGAGCCATGAGATTCGCACACCCATGAACAGTATTATGGGGTTTGCCGAGCTTTCAATGAGTAAAACTTCTGAACCTCAAGTAAAGGATTACTTAGAAAAAATTACAGACAGTACAAGATGGCTTTTACACATAATAAATGATATTTTAGATATTTCTAAAATAGAATCCGGCAAAATGGAATTGGAAAATGTTCCGTTTAATTTGGATGAGGTTTTTTCTCGCTGTCAATCTGTTATATTGCCCGGCATTAAAGAAAAGGGGTTAGATTTAAGAGTAAATATTGAACCTTTAAACGACAAAAATTTGGTGGGTGATCCTGTCAGGCTTTATCAAGCGCTTATGAACCTTTTATCTAATGCAGTTAAATTTACAGAAACCGGGACAATTAATTTTTCCTCTTCTGTAAAAAGTTCAAATAACGGCACTACAAAAGTTTATTTTGAAGTAAAAGATACCGGTATTGGCATGAATTCTGAGCAGATTAAAAAAGTTTTTGCTCCGTTTATTCAGGCGGACTCCAGCACAACGCGCAATTTTGGCGGTACGGGGCTTGGGCTTTCTATAACAAAAAATATTGTAGAGCTTATGGGCGGAAAATTGGAAGTAGCAAGCTTCCCCGGCTCAGGAAGTAAATTTAATTTTGAAATAGAGTTTGAAACAGTCAGTGCATCAGACCAAATTAATAACTCTGCAAAGATTGATATTTTGGAAAAACCAAAGTTTAACGGGTTAGTTTTAGTTTGTGACGATAACCCAATGAATCAAATGGTTATCTCCGAGCATCTTGAACAAGTTGGTCTTAAAACAGTTCTTGCAGAAAATGGCAAGATTGGAATAGAGTTGGTTCAAGAACGAATGTTAAAAGGTGAAAAACCTTTTGATTTAATTTTTATGGATATGTTTATGCCGGTTATGGATGGAATGGAAGCGGCGTTAGTTATATCGGCAATGAATACAAGGGCTCCTATAGTTGCAATGACGGCAAACATTATGCCCAGTGATCTTGAAAATTACAGAAAATTGGGAATGTCTGACCATGTTGGCAAACCTTTTACATCGCAAGAATTATGGAGAGTTCTTTTAAAATACCTTGAACCGGTAAAAGGAGATTAAAATGAGGTTAAGAGCAATAATTGTTATAATTTTAACTACTTTGGTAATAATTCTATTCAGTGTTTTTACCGGTTTTTTTCTTATGCAGAACCATATAGAATCATCTCAGGAAACAGATCTATTGGTAATATCTGATATAGCGGATCATTTTATAAGCGCGGAAATTAAACTTTTAAAACAAAAAACCGCTGAGTTTGCTTATAAGTTATCTGTATCAGATAAATCAAAATGGCAGGAGATTATGATTGATATGAAAACCTTGTACCCTGAGTTTATTGGTTCTGCAGTTTTTGATACGGAGACAGGGCTTGCAGCGAGTGCAGGGGAATTTCCCGCGCATCCTGAAGTAATGCAAGATATAAATATATTGTCAAATAATGTATCAATAAGTTCTACAATTCCTACACCTGATGGAGTGCAATTTTATTTGACAGCTCCTCTGCGGCAGGGAGCCATTCTAATACTTACGCTTCCCGGTACTTATTTTTCTGATATGCTTTCATCATTTGTAATTTGGGGAACAGGCCATATTTTTATGGACGATGCGCAAGGACATCTTATTGCAAATCCACGGCCTTTATGGGTGCAGAACAGAACTGATTTTACAGACATGGCAGGGATTGATTCTTTTAACAAAGAAACAATTAATAATTTTAGACAGGCATTAGACAAAGAACCTAAAATTGTTCGTTATTCTATTGCCGGTGTACCAAGGTTATGCGCATACAGACATATTAGTGAGTCAGAAGAAGGCTGGCTTTTAGGAGCTGTAGCGCCGCTTCCGGAAAGTCCTTTTAGAGATATTGATAGGGGTATTGTTATTGTTGGGATTGTTAGTTTTTTGCTTAGCTGCATTGCCGCAATTATAGCTTCTGATTTTATTAAAAGACCGTTTGAAAAAATGATAGAGGAAATGCGCAGAGCAGACACAGCAGAAGAAAGCAACAAAGCAAAAAGCAGATTCCTTACAACTATGAGTCATGAAATTCGTACTCCAATGAACAGTATTATGGGGTTAGCAGAACTTGCAATAGATAAA
>Ga0099364_10005557_pt1 | contig 18663 bp, 22 predicted proteins | sample TergutTh196P3_FD_73070 | JGI IMG/M metagenome (GOLD analysis project Ga0099364, IMG submission 73070) | Microcerotermes parvus P3 segment gut microbial communities from Pointe-Noire, Republic of the Congo - Th196 P3 | ecosystem: Host-associated > Arthropoda: Insects > Digestive system > Gut ...
TAGAAGTAATGCATTACTTTGAGCGAAACATTGAACCGGACACTACAGCGGCGTATCAGCATATAAGCAGGTTGCCCCATATAACGACACTGCTAGACGTTGTTTATTTACTGCTTATTGACATAGCGCCTAGACTGCGGGGCATAACAAATACAAGGAGCGTTTACCATGAGCAGCAAGGATGAATTGACCCAGATAACAAAAGAGGAGCTTGACGCCATTGATTTACCTGTCGAATATTACGAGTTCCCAGAAAGCCTCAAGGAGGTATACGACATTATTATCAAGGGCGTGAAATACATCAACCGCAAAGGGGGAAAGAAAGCCGCGAACCATGACGACTTTTAGCACAGCGCCTCCGGGTAACTCCGGGGGCGCTTTACCCTGCCTGAAAAAAGTATCATTAATTTTATCATTATTCAAACCGCCAAAAACAGCCCAAAACCGACCTGACGCGAAATCTCAGCCAAAAAGAAAAAGCCCTGTAAACATCTGCAATTACAGTGTTTACAAGGCTCTTCTCCGTGGCAGCGGGAGAAGGATTCGAACCCTCACAAGCAGAGTCAGAGTCTGGATATGCATGTTCCGCTTTGTGTTGCCTAGTGCTTTGATGTGCTCCCAAAAACCTTGTAGTTCCAAGCATTTTACACCTTTTTTCCACACTGATGCCGCAAACCCTAGATACATCAGGATTTAATTCAAAAGCGAATTTGTTAGTGATTTTGTTAGTGATAAAGGCGGGTTCTCTACTATGATTTCCAATCAGGCGATATAACATGTACCATCCCGCATAATTCTGCCCGCACTTGAACGCATCAATGATTAATGATAAAATCAGAATATGCCAAAAGACTTCAATGCCGCATGAAATCAAACCGAATAATCATTTAATTGGGAGGTCGGAAATGGAAAGAATGTGGAGCCAAGAGGCAAAAATGAAATACCCGATGCAATGGGTTGTACTGGTGAATATCATGGATGACCCCAAAACTCACAAAGCTATTGGTGACGTGTATTTAGTACTACAATCGCACTTTTAATCATTGCTATATAAGGACTTTTCGGCAAAAAATGTTGGGTAAGTCAACCCACTAAAAGTGCGATTGTAGTATTAGTGACGCCAATTAAAACGGATGCTTATGTTAAAGCAATTGAACTGGGCGACAGCATGGGCGAGACAATGGTTGTCGAGGGCTTTAATGACTCTCCACAGATAGGAGGGCTTGAAAATCGTGATGCCAAGCCATAGCGGATAAGCTGGCCGGACTATCTTTCATTCTGCGCGGCACTTTGCTTCCAAGCCGTTGCCGCACTAAAGATATCTTCCACAGACATTTCAGGGAAAAGGTCCCTCTGCCATTCGGTATAGTCGAATGGCTCTTTTATTACGAGCGAGATGAACCGCTCCGTTTGTACAATGCCGAAGTTTGCAATGAGGCATTTTATCACGTTTTGACTCAATAGGGTATCGCTTATCATGGAGTACCGCCTTTCACAACAAAATCAACAGGATTCATAATCTGTATCCGGCTATCCTTGTACTTTAGCAACCTGTCGTCGGTAGACAGAAAGTAGTCGCAACCGGCATGGATGGCACAGGCTACATGTGCGGCATCCTTTGGCTTAACCCCCGCAGCGCTAATTGATTTAGCCAGGTCAATCACTGCGCTGTTTTCCTCAACGTATTCATTTGCATGGCTAAGAAAGTCTTCGATTACGAGCTTTCTCATGGCATACGGATTGTTATTGTTTTCAAACTCTAACACAACTGATGACACTTATATGAACTTCTCTTCCACGATTTGCTGCTGAATATGCAGCTTTGCCTTTGTTTCAAGTTCTATACGCAGTTGGGTCTGATCGTCGTATGGGCGGTTGAAGCAACACACGTCAAGATAGATTCTCGGTTTTCTACTATCCAATCTTCGCATCCCCTTCCCTTGCTCAGCCCATAGTCCGACTCCTTCTGATCACAGTATACTCTAAGGTGGGGCGATTGACAATATCAACTTTTGAACTCGCATCCTCCATCCCTTGGCTCGCGGCACATACGGACTGTCCGCGATTTGGATACATTTCACGTTACCTGCGTAGGCACGATGTAGGTAAATTCTTTTTTTCGCGTTACTTACATCGTGCCTGCATACTATAAACCATTGATACTACTGCGTTTGTGCGGACAATGTAGGTAATGTAGGTAAATCCTGCTTATAAATGTGAATTGATTGAGCCGGAGTTTTACGATGCTTCTCAAATCCAACACCAAAAGCAGCCAGATTACTCCTAATGCCATTGATGTGTTTTCCTAATCGCGCTGCGTCAACGGGAAAATCACTGCTTCGCGTACTAATGCAGTTTTTACGCGATACATCCTTCAATTTTTCGTAAAGCTCTGACATTGTACCTTGCCATTCAGCCCTGTCTGACATTAACAGTGTAATTGACGACGCCACTGGATCCGCGTCTACGGCTTCTTCATTTTGGCATTCTATATTTCTGTCATATTCGTCACGAAATGTCTGCCCCAGACCGCCTAAAGCTTCACCGATGGCAAACCCCCACTCAAAGAAGTCAGCCATGCGGGGCAGTTTGTCAAGATTCAGCGTAGGGTGTATTTTCATAGCCTTTGACAGTACATCCATGATACCTCCGAGGATAGCGGGGCGGTCAGCTTCAAATGCTGCATCTATCTTGGATTCCGCCTGTCGATTGTCCTCAGTTATCCGCTCCAGTTCGATGAGCAGTGATCGGTCCAGCAAATCAGACCGGGAAGCCACGTTTTTAACGCCATTGATAGCAATACAGTGTTTGAAGTTGAAGATGACACTCTTGGCATCGGTAAACAGCTTGCGATGCTGATCGCCTGCGCCGGTAATAGCACTGCACAGTTTGTTGCTGAACTTCTCAGTGATTCGGCTTACATTGTCAAACGGTGTAAACCAATGTTGCTGAAGAATGACGCTCAGGGATTTCGTGTCTACTTGTTGCTCCAGCAGAAACGGCTTAGCGGGGTCAATGAGCTTTTTGATTGTTTTGCAAAATGTTGACTTCGCAGCGCCTTTCTCTCCGAAGAATATGGGCATTGCATGGGGGATGCCGGGGATGAAGCAGCTTATCAGCCAGCAGAGAAACAGTGTTTCGTTACTTTTTAGGTTGATGTGTTGCAGTAACAATCGCACATCCCCGCCTTTCTGCGGCATGACCTGTGGGGTTTGGTGGTCGTTGCGATTAAACAGGATTGGCGGATTATCACAGATTGACCATCCATCTGCTGTAATTCTCACAGTTTGCCACCTCGCGTTTGTCAGGTCGTAATGGAATGCCCCTTCATGTTCAGCCACACGGGTGTGCAGCGTTAACTCTGTGGGCGAATCAAACAGCGCTCTAACCGATAACAGATCCTTTACTGCGCTTAACTCATTTTTTGGTATGGTAGGCCTTCCTGTACTTCTATAGTATAGCTCTAATAGCCAAAGCCTAAACCCCTCGCTCTCAATCTTACAATATTCTTTGTGGGTCTCTCTGGGGAATACTGCGTATAGCTCCCTCATGTCGCTACGAAAGGAATCCACCCCCTGCTCTTCAACAAGCTCTAGCAGCGTTTTTGTTTTATATGGTGTCGTTTCCTCGGCAACCATCTGCGGGGGTTCATGAGCGCTTTGCAGCATGTAGTGAACACCAAATTCGTGATTTCGTTCAACTTGTCCGTAACTGCTTGCCATCCTTTGATTGACCTTCACAGCGTCATGATCGGCATTTATCTTGTGTAGATTGCTTAATTTCGCAAAATTACGCATTTTTATTGCCTCACTTTCGTTTTCAATATTATTTAATTGTCAAGGTGCGAGCCATTTGGTTTAGATTATTTTGCGCGAGTTATGAAGCTATTTCACTTATGGCATAAAAAAGCACTCCTTCCTGCAAAAAGCATTAATGGTAAAAACGTCAAGCAAAAATAACAGTGTTTGCCTGGCGCCTTCACCAAGGAAGTAGCGCACTTAATAGTAACACAATAACGAAAATCTATTAAGTTTTAAGGGAAGCCCGTATCTTCGGTTATGCTTGTTTTCATTGAAAGCCAGAGTTTACGGTATTGATACGATAGACACATTTTACCACAGTTACTGGGTTTTGTCAACCCCCGGACAGGTCACCCTATAAACAATCTGAACTTTTTTCAAGCCGATTTCCAAGAGCAAAATCTGCGGCTATCAGCCGTCAGTTACTTTTAATCACGAACTGATTATATAACTCAGGCTATGTCAGACTATGTAGGTAAATCAGTGTTGACGTTGCACTTCATTTCACCTACACAGAGCAAATCCTTGAAACGGCTGTGCTTACGCGGGTTATGTAGGTAATGTAGGTAAATCACGCATCTTTCTAAGGGTTAACATCGTTGAGGCTCCGTTTATGCCAGAGGAAGGAGACTTCGTAAACGAAGCCGCAACCAATGATGTATAAAAAATACCTAATGTCTTAAGGCCTACTTCGAGGTATTTCCCGGATCAAGAGTTAATGCTGCGTGGTTTAGCGCGAATGTTGTATCAGGTTGAGGAACACACTTGAATATCGGGCAGTTCTTTGCCGAGGGATTGTGCGCGGTTGTCCGCAGATTCGCTGTACAATAATCACTACAGGGTACAGGACAAAAGGCAGCAGCTATCGTCGTATCATTGCCCAAGCTTTTGTCGGAGAGCTTCGCATAAGGTTTGGTGTAAATAGGGACTCAACACCAGGGAACGTGCTTGACGGAAGTATACCTTTTTTCGACCAAGGTGATGCTGTCACTGATACATATGATGCAAAGCTGCCAAATGTATGCAGACCGGTAGGTGAAAAAGGGGTGCTGTCAGGGTGATTGTGAACAGCCATTCCCACCGGCTCTGATCTTAGTTCCCTCCCGTCTCACACTGTCCGCAATGTAAAATCGGCAAACTTTTCATACAGTTCCAGTACGTATTCTTTCCTTTGCAAAGAATCAACCCACTTCCTTGGTATTGCCGCAATACCATAGAAAGCCCCCGCCAGGCCACCGGCGACAGCAGCGGTCGTATCTGCGTCGTCTCCCAGATTGACAGCCTTTAGCACGCAGTCAGCATAATTGCTTGTATTTAGCAAACACCAGACCGATGCCTCAAGCGTGTCTATAACATATCCACCGCTTCTGATCCCGCTTTCAGGCAAATCGGCGAAACCACTCTCATATAATCTATCGAAATGCTTCAGCTCTCCACGGAAATCTTTGTTTCTCATATAATACGTTTTTGCGTTATGCAATCCTTTATATACGGCAGGGGCAGCTTCACTCTCGTTTAGCAAAGCCGCAGCAATGGAAAGATATATACCGCAAGCCATTTTGCTTCTCTCATGCGCGTGAGTCAAGGATGACACCAGATGTATCAGTTCAAAGGCTTCTTCCCGTTGTGGATAATCGCCGTAACGTGAACGCAGATAGAAAGCGAGCGGCAGTATTCGCATTATAGATCCATTGCCGTTGTCATCTTCCGATCTTCCGCCACAGTTGTCAACGGGTTCACCATTGTCGAACCTGTAAATTGCCGTGCTGCTTGTGCTGCCACAATCCCACATTTCTCCGAAAGGGGTGTACTCGCCGCCGTTATACCATTCCGAAAAGCGGCGCATTGCGTCATCTGCGTCATATGCCCCTTTCACTATCAGGCTCTCTGCAAACGCAAGCGACATTGAGGTGTCGTCTGACCACGTTCCGGCGGGCTGGAATTCTATGGGAGTATTATGGAACGTCATGACAGGACGCATGTCTTTTATCGGGTTTTTACGCAAATCTTCCCTGCTGTGAAACTCCGCTGCAACGCCAAGGGCATCGCCAACAGCGTGACCAATAAGCCCGCCAAGTATTTTGTCACGCATATCATCCCTCCGATTTATAACAATCAAAGTTTTCTCCTGGCTTGCGGATAATAGGCCGCAAGCCACTATTAGAGGAAATGCAAGGTCGGCGTCATTTGGGAAATATAGGATAGTAGAAATATATGATGCTAGAGTATGGGCCGCTTTTGCGGCCTTTCCTTTTTCACTAGAACCTCATCCTTGTCAATCTAAAGGATAACAGAAATGTTGTTCAAGTCGTATATCGCCTATCTGAACGATCAGTGCCGTGCAAAGATTGATTCAAGCATATGATTGCCGTTCATTCACCAAACAGTACCCATGGCATTAGCCTGGAAAATATCACCGACAACTTTTCAAACCCCTTAATCCACAGCATTATTGCTTTTCGATTGCCCATATTGCCGATAAAATTCAAAAACAAAAAAACCGGTTTCGCTGCAAGTTGCTTTCGGGATGCACAAAACATGCCATGCACTGGGCTATATGCACAAAAGCGACGGAAAAGATTTTCCGCCGACTCAAGATACGAACACCTGTACAATCCCACTTTGGCTACCATGATAATTGCTACCCTGTCAGGTGATAATAAACATAGCCGTAACCATTAAAAAATTTTCATTTCATTTCTGACATATTAATTAGTGACGGCCTCCTTGCCTTAGTTTATAACGCCATTTTAATCATATGAGTATCTTAGCACATAAGCTGTCGAAAGTCAAGGAAAAAGCAAGGAAAAACAAGTTGGAAAAAGCAAGCTGGTTGAAAAAGCAAACTGGTGTGAAAAAAGCTACGAGCAATCAAAACGCTAATAAGGGAGTATTGCAATGTATGGAACTACAACAGCAAAAAACTGCATGGTGAGATCGGTTATGGACAGGGGTCGGATTATAACACATTCATTTCTGACATACTGTACATGTGAGGAGTTCTCTCTACTTGAAAGGAGGTTTATATTGCATGCAACTTTTACGCAAAACACCTTATAGGCCCATTTTCTAGTAAAAATAATACATGCAGTTGAAGATAGCAAACTCACACAGAATCTGCAAAAATCTTATACGAGGAGCAAAATCATGAAGAAGAAAGACACTCATAGGTGCAGTCGCCAAAATCAAACAAGTAATGGAAACAGAAGGCATTCAGAAGAAAACATAAATGGGGCGACGTCCGACGAAAACCAATCTTCCGCCGACAACGGAAAAAAAGGCAATCCACGCAAAACCAAGGCACAGGTTATATTAGGGCTTCTTGATATGATCGGCGCAAGCTCCTTCCATGACGAAGCGAAGGATCTGTTCCTTACGATCCCCGTAAACGGGCACATGGAAACGTGGCCGCTCAATGGAAAAGATTGCAAAACCCTAATCCAGGGCTTGTACTACATTGACACGGGTGACGTCGCGAGTGCTGGCACTATAGGACAAGTCTTGGCCGTCCTAGCCGCCAAGGCGTTGTATGACAACCTAAAACCAGTCCCGCTCAGTACGCGCATCGTAAACCATGATGGGGCAATATGGTACGACTTGAGCAACCAAGATTGGCAGGCAGTCAGGGTAACGGAAGGCCGTTGGGAAATCGTTGACAACCCGCCTACGCTGTTCAGGCGTTACCGCCATCAAGCAGCACAGGTAATGCCGCAACCTGGCGGCGACGTGCGGAAGATACTGCGTCACGTCAAACTCAACGGCCAGGAAACACTGTTCCTCTGTTGGCTGATATGTAGTTTCGTTCCTGGCATACCTCACGCAATGCCTATACTCCACGGGATCCAGGGGACGGGCAAGACCACAACTTGCAGTCTGATAAAAACGATCATTGACCCATCAATGTTGAACATTTTGACCCTAAACAGGGATATGCGGTCACTGGTCATTTGCCTCCAGCAGCATTGGTTTTTGCCGTTTGACAATGTATCAAAGATATCCGACGAGTTGAGCGACACTCTTTGCCGGGCAATAACCGGTAAAACAAGCCAGCAGAGGAAACTGTTCAAGGACGCGGACGATGTCATATTTACATTTAAACGCATCCTCGCCCTCAATGGAATCAACAACGCAGCACACCGCCCGGATTTGATAGACCGCGCGCTGCTTTTTGAGCTTCAGCGAATATCCGATTCAAAACGGCGTGAGGAAGCGGACGTGCTAAGCGCATTTGAGGCCGACCGCCCGGCTATACTTGGAGGCATTTTCGATATTCTTTGTAAGGCCATTTCGATCTACCCCAGTGTCAAGCTTGAGAGTATGCCGAGGATGGCTGACTTTGCCAGATGGGGCTACGCGGTCGGCGAAGCGTTGGGCGGCCTGGGGCCGGAATTCCTAAATCAATACGAGGATAATCGGGAAATACAAAACACCGAGCTAATCAGCATCGACCCCGTCGCTTCGCTCGTTGTCGAGCTCATGGCGCGAAACGATCGTTGGCACGAAAGGGTCTCGGATTTTCGCCTGACGCTTAAGGGCATTGCAAAGGATCATGGCATCAATCCCCAATCAAAAGGATTCCCCAAAGCGGACAATGCTTTATCGCGGCACTTAACGCGAATCACGCCAGTGCTCGAACAGGCTGGAATAAAGTGTGAGAACAGCGGCCACACTCGAAACGGATCTTACATCACCCTCAGTAGGGCCCAATAACCGTCACGATCATCATTATCGTCACAGTTCATTAACTACCAAGGCTTTCAATTGTGACGATGTAGTGACGGTTGGCAAGCCACAGTCACGGCTATCGTCACGCCCCAAACCATTGCGGCACTACGCATATGACGATGGTGACGGGCGTGACGATAAAAACCTAAGTAATTACAGCGCCAATACGCACATTCCTTTCACTGTGCCGCAGTGGCCGGGTCAAATGTTTTCAGCATTTGGCCCTTGTGCGCGGATTTTGTAGCCACGATACAAAAATACGGCTTCAAAGTTATCCCCAGTACAAATGAGAATACGACACCGCAAAGCGCGGGTTAGTATTGTTAATAGAGTTTTCGGTTAGCAAGGCTGATTCAGAATGAAATGAATAGGAAATTATGGTCATAATTTGCCATATGCGGGGTGCTACAGCGGATATGCAAAATGCATCGGGACACCCAATGCCGATCATCGTCTCGTCATCCCTGCAATCTCCAATAAAGAAGTAAACGGCCTCATCATCATTATTATACTATTATGTTATATTGTAAGCGGCTGCACACACTTTCAGCTTATCCATATTTAGAACCATCCTTAAGACAATAGCAGCCCTGCACTACACAGGGCTGCTATTGGTATGTTTTCTTTCGGCTCTGTGCGAACCTAGTCAAGTCGTGGAATTCATACAACCCCCTGGCGGAACTCCGTAAGCCCCTTGCTTGACCAATGGCTTGCTTCAGCGTTCGTAGTAGGCACACGGCGTTGCCTACAGCAGTCATTATATTACATCATTTTGATGATTGAGTCAAATTATTCTGGTAGGTCGTACAGTCTTGCACAGACTGTCTCTTTTTTTACCGGTAGCTTTTCACCCGTGTAAATGATTCTTCGCTGCTCTAAGTATGAGGCTCCATAGATGCTTTCGCCTAATATAACAATGTCGGACAAAACCTCAATGTCCGGCATTTTTTATGCTCATCCCCACGCTACCGAATGGCTTCGATTTTTCTGAAAGCATTTCTGACATACTATATATAGGCGCGTAATCATAACAAACGATGTGCCTGAATTAATTAAACAAAAGGAGGACACAATAATGGCAGACGACAATAAAAAATATATATGCAAAACCACCTTAAAAAGTAGGGGCTGGACGGATAAACTGATCAAGACCTATCTGCCCGAACCCATTGAGAGCACAAACCCTCACTTTAAAAACGCCGCCCCTATGCTGCTCTGGGACCTCGAAACAGTAGAGGAGGTTGAGAAAACACCCGTGATCATCGAGGCGATGTCGAAAAAGGAGGAAAGATCGGCGAGAGCAAAAGCCGCAAGCGAAACGAAGAAAAGAAACCATTACGAAAGCGCCTTGGAGTACGATTTCAAGGTACGCCGGATACCGTTGGCGCAACTGCGCGAGGATACGATCAGGGAGAAAGAGGAGCAGTACGCAAGGCAAAGCTGGCGTGATCCTGACTACGACAACTGCGATGTGCGCGGTGCGGATGAGGACACAATGCGCCGCTGGGAGGTTAACCATATAAGGCATCGGCTCACGTCATATGATATGGTGTGCTACTCCTTAGGCAAGCGTATCGGGAAAGAAGAGGCTCGTTATATACTTAAGGGTAGAGTGCTTGACCAGATTGCCGAAGCCTATCCGCACTTGGCAGAAGAATGCGAAAGGCAAAAAGACGGACGTTTTTTGCCCTAAACCGTTGAGATCGCAGCATATTGCAAGAAGCTTGTCAGCACCATGCCCTCGCGCCATTAACATAAGACCGCCCTTCTTGCCTGGCAAACTGTCCCGCACGCATATATAAGGCTTGTTGTATAGCGGGAACAAGGGTGATAAAATTTACAAACAGTAAAACTGCTATTATAATGTTGTTACTGCTTTTAATGAAAATAGAAATGAGTTTTAGAATGAATACTATAAGTGAGATATTCAGCATTTGACGATGGGGCGTTCCAAGGTGAGGTTGCAATTGCCGTTTTTTGGGGCTGGAGTGCTGCAACCGGATCTGACGAGCATGATGTTCTAACCGCACATTACATTGACGGATTACCTCAACCACTGGGCTCCGGCAGGGACGGGGCTTGATATTTGCACAGAATGAATGGCATTACCGCGAATATCCTGCTGACGGCCCCATATGGAAAAACCGAAAACCATATAGCAATATTAGATTAGGCAGATAATGACGGAGGCTACAAGAGCAAACTTGTGCAGCTTGTTTATCAACAGTTCCCTATTTGCTCTGCAATATCAATTTGCAGCCAATGCCCTCAGCGTATTTCAGTATTGTTCTAATGCTCCCGCCGCTACCTGTTTCAAATCGTGATATTGCCTGTTGCGTCAATCCGGTTCGGGCTTGCAGTTGCGATTGTGTAATGTTCTTTTGTTTTCTAAACTCTATGAGCCTGTTTCTCAGTTCTAATTCTTCTTGCTCTATCCTCGCATTCTCTATGTGTGCTAATTCATATTGGCGAAAAATCTCTTTAGCTTCTTTATCGTCTTTGAACAACTCTTGCAGTTCTATCGCTTCTGATATTGCGTCAACTTTTGTAAATGGCATACTAACGCCTCCCCTTTTATATATTCAAATCAAGTTCTTTTGCTCTTTCGATTGCGGTATCAAGTTCAAACTTTTCAGCCTTTTCCTTTTGTTTTGGCAAGCATGAAGAAAATATACATTGTCACTATCTTTGATAACATACATGATTCTATTGTCAGCATATTTAATTTCGTATAGTTTCCCCCTTAGTCGCCTTGTTTTGAGATCCTGAAACGCCGCAAAGCCGTTTAATATTATTTCGTGCCTTATCCTGTATATTTCGCGCCGCTCATCCATTGGTCTTGTGCTGATGTATTCTTTGATTAGATTTTTCCCGCCTGTAGTAGTATAATCGTGAATATCCATAGTTTTCCCGCTTCCAAATAATACATCAATATTGCTGTAACTACATAATACAGCGATTTTGATGTAATGTCAAGACAATACTGGGCGGCTTTGACGATAATTGGCTACGACGTTACAGGTCACTGGGTAGCCAAAGAGCGTCCGTCTTTGCGGGCTTGCACCGCAATCCCCTGTGGTTATTGGTGAAATTACGGGTTTCTGTCTGCAAAACTGCCGCATCCCATAGGGGACTCCGTGTCAAGCGCGGAATGACGGTGGTGGGTCTGAAGTGTAGCGCTACGACAAGTATTTTCACCATGGATCTGATGAAGAAATCGCCAAAGGAATTATTATTGATTTTCTGTACTCCTTTCTTCAATAATTAGATTTCTGTGATGAGTATATTGGATTTGTTTGGGATAAGAAAAACTACCCGGGTGGCGGCGGTTTGGCAGTTAGATGCTCTTAATACTACGTGTGAATTATTTGTAGGGGAGTCTGGAAAAATTGACAGAAGCGGCATGGGAATGCTATAATAGCCTATAAAAACGCATTTCAATGCACAACCCCGACGCTGGGTAAAGCACCGGGAAACACGGACCGTGATCCCGAACACGGCATATGACTGATTTTCCTGTGCCAGCCACCGCCCCTGTCATAACGGAAAAGGCCACTACAGCTATAGTGGCCTTTTCCCAGCATCATGCGGCAGGTTTCCTGCGCTCATATATTATGCTTTGCATTGGCATCCCGTCTGCTGTGCCGCGCATAAAATGCAATATGTGTTTGGCTGCCTCCTGCCGCGGGCTATACTTGCTACTGCGCCCGTTCTGCCATTTGTGGTCATAATCCTTTCCCGACTATTCGGTTTGGGGAATGCCGTTTTTTTCCTGCTGCGATGCCGCAAGCATGTTCAGGTGGTTCTCTATCTCCGCCACCCCTTCCATGAGGGATCTGCGGTCATAGAGACAGCTGTCGTCCGTCATTTTCTCCAGCTTCACTTTTATGGCATCGTTGAACTCCCTCAGTACGCTTTGCCAGTAAGGGTCGCTCAAGTCACGATGCCGTATTATCATGGTGCTGAACTCGATAAGGACTATCTCAGGCGTGTCCTCTAAATCAAGTATCTTTTCATCGTCGCCGGGGTTCTGGATGATTTTTATATTTGTGCTCATAAACTCTATCTCCTTTTTTTGATTACCGGTAGTTTTACATTTTACTGTTTTTTTGTCCCAACCGCAATGATGTTGTATGTTTCACTCCTTTCGTCTTTTATTTGTTTGGGTACACCAGCAGTATGTCGGAAATGCTATAAGCATAAAAAAAGGGCCATTGCATGGCAGGTGTGACGGCCTTTCCATTCCCTGGGCATTACCGGGTATATATATGGCTGAGGCCGCGTTTGGCTGTGCTTTGCCCGGCAGGATGCAACGGATTTTTATGCCCGTTGAAAATGCCGCATTCCGCTGCCGGCAGACGGCTTAATGCAGCACTTTCATAGTTGGCTGGGTATAGTTTTCCGGGGCGTCTCAGGATAATACCCCCCAGATCGCCTTTTTAATCCCCATAGAGTTCAGGGAATATCTCTTCATCGGTCATATGCTGAAAACCGATCCCCGTATCATTCGGTGCAACTTTGCAAAGCCACATCATAGGCGGGTGCGAAGGCCAACAATCTATGAAGATTATGCTATTGCTCTCATTGTTAAGGATTTCGCCAATTTCAAAATTGAGCTCTCCTAACTCTTCTTTGATAATACGCTTTAATGTTTCTTTTGGGTCTTTATGGTCTTTATCGCATAAATTGTTACAAATATTCAGCAAATTGTTGTTCGCATAATCAATATATAGCGTGTTTGTTGTGTATTGAAACTCACCTTTGCACTCATCCCACTTCCTCATCAGGTGGAGCCCTTGGGAGTACAAAGGCGGGAACACGATGGTAAAGATTTCCCACGGGTTTTCGCCTAAAGCCGAAACCTTTACGTTCACTACCCCGCGCTCCACTGTTTTTCTTTCTTTATTCATCATTTTCTCCTTTTTATTTAGCGGCTGCTGATTCGCATTTGAAGGGATTCCGCCGCTGTTAAGAATCCTTTCGCTGCCATTCCGTTTCGCCCCGCAGGGGCAGTCGTTCTTATTGCGGCGTCATATCCGCATATCTTCGATTTTTTGCGGATATGACGCCACATCCCCATCATCAGGTCAACCGGCTGCTCATATGGGGGTGGGGACGCTAAAACCCCGCCCCTAAAAAGTCACAGCCACAGAAACGCACACCCTTAAAAATTACCCGATGCTGAGTGCCTTTCCACCGCCCGCAATGCAGCTTCTTTCGCCGTTAAGCTGCGGGCAAGCCGTTTATTGGTTGGTATCCGTTGCCTGGGCATTAGCGGATGATCTTGCCGGAAAATCAAAGCATAATAAAACGCCCCCTTCCCGCCATTCGGCAAAAGCTTTTGTGCTCCAATCTTATCTACCAGATAACAGCACTTAACCGGGAAGCAGCGCGTCAATCAATTTTGTGATCCGTTTTAATATTTCAATCCTTATTAACTCATAAGTAACCTTAGCACAAAATGATTATGCTTGTCAATATGTTTTCCATATATTTCCTGCTTTTTTCCAAGCTCATTTTACCCTTTTTTAACGTTTTATCACTGAATACCCCCGATAAAATGACAGGCTCAAAAGCAAAATTTGGTTTTGGCTTGTTGTTTCGGCATGTTTGGCTACTGCTTCACCGCCGCGCCTTACCCCTCCTAAGCGCTCCGCGTTATAGAAGGGCCGTGCGGCGCTAAGTCGTCAAAAATGCTTGACGCAAAGCATAGGCTTTGTTAATATACAATCAGTCCCGCTGCTTAATGATGAGGGGTTGATATTTATGTCAGAATCAGCTCAGGATTACGTTTACAATGTCGTGGTCAAAGAGAACAGCGCGCAGGAACCCGTCATGTCACAGGAACAGCTTTTAGCTGCTGAGGCTGCTATTGCAAAGTATCAAATCAAGCAAAAATAGTGGCAACGTGTTTGTCGCGATTCATTGACGAAGATGCCGGGTTGGCTTTTTATTTCAAGGTCAACCCCGGGTCTTGCGGCAATAATGGTCGTTACGAAGAGTATTTGCGTTTTTGCGCCATAACTAATCAAAAAAGCGGCAAAGGGGTCACGCACGTTCTGATTGATGAATGTGCGGCTTCACATAAGAAGGCTATTGTTGCTAGAACTTGATAGAAGCAAAATCCTTCGGACTAATCAGCTTAACAGGCGATGCAACTGATAGAAATTCATCGTCGCGGGTCACAATATATTCTGCGCCTGCCCTCTGAGCACACACTACAACCAGTGCATCTTCAAAATCCCCGATGGGAAGCGTCAAGGCCGCTTTGCAGTCTTCATGTGTTACCGATACTACGCCGTAATTCGTAAGCAAAAAATCCAGTGCGGCATTTGCGGACTTCATATCCCGCGCCTTGCTATACATATAGAAAATATCCGCTGCCGAGTTGGCCGTGAACCGACAAGCGAATTCTTTGCCGCCCTGACCGCGTTTCAGGATTTCTTTCGCTTCAATGTCGAACGGGGAGCGCTCCTGCAAAGCGTCCATAATAATGTTGGTGTCCAGTAAAACGGTCATTCCGACAACCTCCCGGCCTTAACATCATCAAGGTCAATGTCGGCGGGGAGTGTCCCGAAAAGCTGCTCTACGGATGTAATTTGCTCCGGCATTTTCTTCATATACCACGGCTCTTTATCGTAACGGACGATTTTTGCTGTAGGCTTCCCATACCTGGTTATGATTACATCCTCTGTTTCCGCAAGGTCAACATATTTGCCTACATTTACTTTTAACTCTGACAAGGCTATCTGCATATAATATCCCTCCGGTTCAGCTGTCAGTTGCCAGCATAGCCAATATAACAAACAGGTGCTGTTTTGTCAAGAATTTAGGTGCTGTTTGTTCCGTTCCGACTTTACCCTGGCAAATGTATGATACTAGCAAAAACCGCTCTTAACGGGCGGTTTTTGCTTTTGCCGTCAGGTGTCTGAAATTAGCAGGGTTGTGGGCTTCGCCATTTTAACGCCATTTCAATTGGATTGCCACTTACTTTGGCTTTTCTCACCCTACCTCCCCGCAGCCGAGACTGCGTGGCATCAGCCGCAGAATACGGGAACAGCGCAGCGAAGCTTCGGGGAATTGAACCCAAAAGGTTGAAGAATTCCACGCCGGAATCCTCACACCGGCTGCAAACGACGGCTTTCCGTTTCATTGGAATAAGCAGGGCCGCATTTCTTACGCAAAATCCAAGCAAACGCCCCAATATGGTGGGGGCATTTCTGACATACTGCTTATATATTAAAAAAAGGAGATTTTACACCATGAAAAAAAACAGTTTTGGCAGCATTCAGGAACAGGTGGATTCGGCCATCAGGGCAAGCATTGTGGCCGGGACGGACGAACAGGCCTCTAATGGTGAAGCAGGCCATCAGGAGGGTAGACACAGAATACATACTAACAGCCGGCTGAACGACCTTTTGACCTTATCTAGGAAAGCGTTTCCATATATCAAATCGCAGCACAATGATATCCTCTGCATCAAGGATGTCACCGTCGGGCATATAAACGATTTCCTTGAAAGCAAAGCGGGGGTTTGCACCCCGTCAACCCTGAGGATATATGCAGCAATGTTAAAAAAGATCGCCCATTGCGTAAATCATTTTTACAACCAGAAGCTGGACTGGGAGACCGGGCTTGTAGTGCCAAAGGGCCGTATGACGTCCAGTGATGTGCGGCATCAGGCGCAGGCGGTTGGCAATGAAGAATTTAAGCTGATCATGGCCCAGTTAAAGGGGGTTGGAAGCAAAGCCGCCATAGCCATTGAGCTTACCGCCCGGTTTGGTCTTAGGGCCTCTGAAACGGCAGAGATAAGGGTGGCGGACATTCGACTTGACAATAGCGGGAAATGGGGCTTCGGGCAGATATCCATAAGCGAAAAAGGCGGCAGCCGGGTCATCGACATTGTTTCCGACGATGACCGGGCTTTCGTACGGAATGCCGTTGAAGGCAAAAATCCGGAAGACTTGCTGGTCGGGATCAAGCAGAATGCCGTCGAAAGGCAATTATTCAGGGCTATGAAAAGTGCAGGCATCATGGATAGGTTCCCTAGTAGCGCGATGCACGGCATAAGAAAGCTCTGTGCCCAAAAGTGCTGGGACGAGTTCCGTAACGAAGGCTATTCTGTAAAGGAGGCCGCTGCCTTAGTAAGCAAGCAGTTGGGCTTAGGCTTCCCCCCTGATATGCACTTGCTGGGCAGGTACGTGGCTAATATGTGGTAATAAAAGGAATCCAACGGGGGGATTGAGGTTATCTTAATCCCCCCGTTAATCTTAAAAGAACAGGTGAAATTGGGCAAAATGAAAGGAATTCACGGTTGTATACCCGACGCAATTCTTCAAGGCTCTGTTCGCAGATCAATCCTTGATACGGCGGTTCTACTGCTTTCTCAAACGCCTGATGAGGAACGCTCCCTTTGGAATAAGCGGCTGAGATTAGGATATTGCTATCTATAAGAACTCTCATAAGCCTTCAGCTTCCGCACGTATTTCCATAATCAATTCGTTCAAATCTTTCTCTGAACGGATACCGGCTTTTTCTCATTCGCCATCCATTTCTTTTTGAAGCGTTTCCATAGCGTAAATAGCGGGGTTCATCATGATGACGCGGTTGTTTTCATAAATGAGGACCACTCTGTCGCCAGTTGATAGCCCCATGTTTTTGCGTATGTCAACAGGCAGTGTGATTTGGCCTTTTGACATAACTTTTGCCGTGTTGAAAAGCATAACATACACCGCCTTGAGGTAGGGTATACCCTACCTTGCTTATAGTATAGTACCTGTTTTTAGCAAAATTGCAAGAAGAAAAGCAGATTTTCACAAGTGGGGGTTGGGCAGATTTTCTGCAACTTGATTGTACAAAATAGCACAATTCATTCTACAGCATTGCTGTCCACATATTATATGTTGACCTGCCCGCTAAAGCCGTTTTTATACATTCGCTACGGAAGCCACTGTATTTAGCCCTTTAGCACTTCGGCTGCAAGCCGCTTTTCTTCATCAGACGCTTGTGCATTAATCCTTTCATGCAATGCCTTCATCCGAGTCTTGTATTCCGTATCGCTTTCGCCTGCTTTTTTATATGCGTATTCGTCCTCAATGCTGCCATCCAGCACAAGAGTTACCATATCATCCATTTAGCTCACCTCCGACAATAAACTCCCATTGCATAGTTTTCGCTATCATCTCTACAAAAATCTCGCCTATCTCTGTATCTGTTTTACTTTTATTGGCAGGATTTACCGCTATGCCCGTTAGTATTAGGCCTAAAGATTTTTCCGTATGATTAAACTCTACATCCGCTGTCTTCCTGAGTGCATATATCTTTCCAGTATGCCCTTGTACAGCAATACAACGTAATTGGGCATAGCTGCCAAATGTATGTAGATCTACAGGAGAAAAAGGAGTGCTGTTAGGGTGGTTGTGAACAGCCACCAACTCTCCTTTGTATGCTTTGCTTAAACGAAACACAACACGACTTGGCGTTCCTCTTTGATCTGCTACTTTCGCACCCGTTTTACAATCAATAACAACTACGCGCTCATTTCCAGTGTTCAATCCATATTCCAGTACAGTTGCATGCGCGCCAACAATCTTTTTAAGTACCGGTTTCTTTAAGCCTAAGCTATTGTAAAGCTTCCCGAGTTCACTCCTTGACACAACTATATCTGCGCCATTCTGCTCATCCTTTACGTTAACTCCACCAGTTCCGCCGATAAGGTCAAGTAAAAACTCATCGTAAGCGATGTCATATCTGCCCCCATCGCCAGCTTCGTTTGATAGATTGCCTGTTTTTTCGTGTGGCTCTGTCATACACTCCATGCCTTCACTGTTTTCCGAGATACTTTCCTACGTCTTTCATATAGTACCACATTTTAGGGTATATGTAAACTATGCACAACCCCCTGTTGCTTTTCTGACAGCTTTTTTAATCAAGTCTGGAATATCTTTTTTCTGCTCTTTATCAATAACTAGGAAAACATCTTCAATACCATCAATATTACGTTGGCTCCACCTGTTAGAGGTATATATATACAGTTTATCCGAGGCATTCGGATAAAGACATACCATATATTTCGTAGGTTGCAGCACAACATAGCCTGCATGATTTTTTACAAATGTAAACATCACCGACATGTACT
>Ga0099364_10005558_pt1 | contig 18662 bp, 15 predicted proteins | sample TergutTh196P3_FD_73070 | JGI IMG/M metagenome (GOLD analysis project Ga0099364, IMG submission 73070) | Microcerotermes parvus P3 segment gut microbial communities from Pointe-Noire, Republic of the Congo - Th196 P3 | ecosystem: Host-associated > Arthropoda: Insects > Digestive system > Gut ...
AAAATCCGCCGTTTCGCGGACTATCTCCCAATAGCCGCGCATAAACGCCCGGAGTTCATCCGACGTCTTGCCCTGCCGGACAAGCTCCAGCATATAAAGTATGTGCGGCTGCTGCCAGATAAGCAACACCGCGATACGCGACGGGCTGTCGATACCCTCCGGTCCGACCATTTTAGGCCAGCGCGCGCCGCGATAGCCGTTGCGCGCCGCGTTTTTTTGCGCTTCGCCGAGGATGGTTCTGTACCAAGCGAAGCTGCGCTCAAGCAGTTCGCCGCGTCCCCACAGCGGGAACCAGCCGCCGTGCAGGATGTGCATTTCCAAATGGAATTTTCCGTACCAGCTGTTACAGGACAGGCCGGTTTCCTGCGGCGGCATATCGCCGGCGCATTGCGCGGCGGTCAGGTATTGCGAGAGGACCGTTCTGCGTTCCAGCTCCGCCGCCCGAGTGTCTTTGGCGCGGCTGAAATCCACGGCACCGCCGCTCTGCCAGAAGCGTTCCCAGCCGTTTGCACTGTCCCGCAGGACACTGTCAAAGTCCCAGCCGTTTTCGGGCGTTTCGGGGGAGAACGCCAGAGTAAACGCGGCACTTTGAAAACTAAAAGAATGTTTGCCGGTCTGCATGAACGCTTTGGCGCCGTTCAGCAGGACGGAATATTTATCGCCTTCCAGCGCGCGTTCAAACAGGAACGTATCGCCGCCGCCTGAAACCGCGGTGGCGTGCTTATCCCCTGCGTTCCAGTCCGAGGCGTTTTTGCGGTGGGAACCGTAGGGGAACGATATGGATACGGACAGCCGCTCCGGCTCTTCGCAGCTTACCGAAAACCCGAGGACATCCGCGCTTTGCGCGCAGATCGTTCGGACATGTATGCGGCGGCCGTTCAGCGCAAACGCGCTGTTCATCTCGCCGGAATATATATCCAGCTCCTGACGTATGCCGGTAATATCGTCCGCCCTGACCTCGCCGCCGTCCCACAGCTGGGCGACGCGCATGAGGTTCAGGCGGTGGGGGTTGCGGCGCAGCCAGTTATATATCTCCTCATTGCCGGGACGGGGTTCGACGGCATACGCGAGAGATTTCCCTTCCGCGTCATAGCGGGTCATTTCCACGTCGCCGAGCGTATATGTTTTCCCTCCGGCGGCGGGTTCGGTATGCCATCCCCATTGGCTCATCGTACAGAGAGGGAAAGCACTGTATTCGTCATACAGGGTTTGAAAGCCGGTTATGTCGGCGGTGAACGCGAATCCGCCGTTGCCAACGGTCAGCGGGGATTCTGCGTTAAGCCCGTGCAGCACGGGATTATGCCGCCGCGCAAGCGCTTTTCTGTCGATCATCGCTTTCTCCATAAAAGGGGCGGAGGGAGAGACCCCCTCCGCCGGTTATCCGTTAATTTACTGTGTCGCTAAATATTCATCCAACAGTTTTTGGTTTAGGGCGATGTAATCGTCAACGCCCACCGCCTTGGCTTCGTCAAGGAAAGCGGCCCAGCTCGCGTCGGTTACGCCGTTCATAATGAAGTCCGCGATTTTTTCCTTCATAAAGGTTTCGATAGCGGTGAACATACGGGCGCGTTCCGTCGCTTCGTCGGCGGTCGGCTTTACAAGCCTTTGGAGGATGGTAAACGAGTTTTTCTCAAGGACGCCGGCCGCGTTGTACGCAGCGGCATAATCTCTGCGCTCAATACGGTGCGGCGGCAGAACGAAGACGTCGAAGTAATAGTCGCCGGGGGCAAAGAACTGGCCCTGAGTTACCGGCACGGCGGTATAAAGTCCGTTGTCCGGCGGAAGACTTTCGGCAGGGGCTTCATATTTTCCGTCGGCGTTGCGGACGAGCGGCAGGGGATCGAACGGGCCGCCCTCAATAGGTCCGTTGACGGATTCCAGCATACTGACAGTTTCCATTTGAGCGTCGAGCCAGCGGAGAGTCTGCGGGATGTAGTCGTTGGCTCTGGTCAGAACCGCGCCGAATTCGGGAATTTCCAGCGTCCTCGGGACTTTCGCGCCGCTGCCGCCGGAGGGAGGAATGATGGATACCCAGTTTTCAATGGTGTCGGGGTTAGCCCACGCGCTGTTGATCAGGCGCAGATAGTTGGCGAAACCGACTTGATCGCTGTTTATCTTCGTGTTCCAGCTGTTTTCGTCCTGCGTCAGCGATTCCTTGTCAAGCAGTCCCTCGTCCCAGCACATGTTCAGCCATTCGACAGCCGTGCGGAACTCGTTCATATAGCCGGGGAAGTAAGCGTTGAAGTTGTCGTCGATAGAGGCATAGACCCAGCGCTGGAGCGGTACTCCGAACATTCCGAAGTAGGTGTAGATGCCCTCGATGTGGTGTTCGATGCCGCCGCCCGCGCTGAACGGTATCATGCCTGGAGCGCCGGGGGCCTGGTCGCGGAACGCTTTAAGGACGTCGGTCAGCTCGTCTATGGTTTTGGGGACATCCTTGCCGACGGCGTCGAGCCATGTCTTGTTCATAAAGAAGTGGTTGTCATGGTTTATGTTCTGTGCGACCAGATAGCCGATATAGTACATATGGCCGTCGCTGGCGCGCATTGAAGCCATGACGTCGTTGAGGGCGAGGCGGGGCGCGTAGTTGGGCATATTGGCTTCGATATATCCGTCGAGCGGGATAAGGATGCCCTGCGATACGCCGAAGTCCTCAATGTTCAAGTTCTGGTTGGGGCGGATGATGAGATCGGGATAGTCGCCGGAGGCGAACATAAGGTTCATCTGCTCGTTCCACTCAGATTCCTTGATTGCGGTGAAGTTGACGGTCACGTTGGTTTCCGCTTTCAGTCTCTCATAGTACCAGAGGTTTTGGAAGTCGGTGGTCTGGTTGTCCAGCTCCCACTGGAAAGCTGTCAGCGTGATCGGATCGACCGTGACTACGCCGTCGGGCAGCCCGTGGGTGTAGTCGAAATCGGTGTTGATGGGCGGGCCGTCGTCCGCGGGCGTGGAGTCGGGGGTCGGAGTTGCGGGCGCGGGGGTAGCGGCAGGCGGTGTGTCCGTTTCGGAGCCGCAAGCCGCTAAAAGCGACAGCGCCAATACGGCGGCCAGCAGCATTGCCAGGATTTTCCTTTTCATGTTTTTTCCTCCTAAATAATTTGGTTGGCTTATATTTTCACGCGGCGACGCGTAAAAAACACTATCCTTTAAGCGAGCCGATGGTGACGCCCTTTACGAAATATTTCTGCATATGGAGATACAGCACGATTATCGGCCCGGTGGAGATTACGATGCAGCAGTATTTCACGACTTCGGCTCTGCGGATGGCGTCGGAGATCACCTTGCCGTCGCCGAAGAAGCCCATAAAGGAGTCCAGCGACGAGCCGGCCTGAGCCGTGGCGATGATCTGCCGCAGCACCGTCATAAGCGGCAGCTTTTCCGAATCTCTGATATAGACAAGGGCCGTGAAGTAGTCGTTCCAGCGCGCCACTCCGAAATAGACGCACAGCACGGCGATGATAGTGCCGGAGAGGGGCAGTATGACCTTGAAGAAGTATGTAAAATGGTTGGCGCCGTCTATCGTGGCGGCCTCGTACAGCTCGTTCGGGATCGCGTTGGAGATGTATGTGCGCGCGATCATCAGATTCCATACGGAAATGCAGTTGATTATAATCATCAGCGTCATGGTGTTATAAAGGCCCAGCTGGCGGTTCATAAGGAACTGGGGGATAAGTCCGCCGGTGAAGAACATGGTGAATATGAAATAGAGACTGATGAATTTCTTGCCGGCGAAGGTACGGGTCAGGGCATAAGACGCCATCATGGTTACAAATACGCTGATAGAGGTGCCGGCCACCGTGTATATAATGGAATTGAGGTATGACCGCAACAGCAGCTTATGCTGGAAAACCGCCTCGTAACCGATTGTCGAGAAGTCCACCGGCCAGAGCAGCACCCTGCCGGCGAGAATTGCCTCGGCGCTGGAAAACGACGCTATGATGATAAGCCAGAGCGGATAAAGGATAATGACCAGAACAATGATCCAAGCGGAGATGTTGACGGCGTCGAACATCCTGTCCTGAGCTGTGCGTCCGATTTTGCTGCGGAGCTTGATTTTTTTCGCGGCGGCAGCGTCCATGGGCTGTACCTCCTTTCCGAAACGGCGGTATTAGAACAGGCTTGCCTGTTTCATGCGTTTGGCGATTTGATTGACTGTGACTATCATAACGAAGTTGATAACATTAATAAACAGATTTATCGCGGCGACGAATGAGAACTGGCCGCCCACAAGTCCTATGTTGTAGACGAAAACGCCGATGATCTCCGCTCTCGGGCTGTTGCCCGGCGTCCACATGAGCAGTGCCTTGTCAGTGTTGGAAACCAGCATGGCTCCGCAGTTGAGGATGATAAGCATGACAATGATGGGGACAAGGTGCGGGATGTCTATATAACGTATCTTCTGCCATTTGGTGGCGCCGTCAATGGTCGCCGCCTCGTAAAGCCCCAGATCTATGGCGGTCAGCGCCGCTATGTAGAGGATGGTGTTCCATCCGGCGTGCTGCCATACCTCAGTGCCGATGAAAAGGCCGCGGAACCACGACGCCTCAAGCATGAAATTGACGGGATTGCCGCCCAGCCACTCGATAAGCATATTGACAAGCCCCGAGGACGGCGACAGGAACAGCATGAGCATTCCGATCATGACGACCGGCGAGATGAAATGCGGCGCGTAAATGGCAGTTTGCGTAAAGCGCTTGAAACGCCTCATTGTAATCTGGTTAAGGAAAATAGCCATTATTATCGGGACGGGGAATGTCCAGAACAGGCCGTATACATTAAGCAGCAATGTGTTCATTATAAGGCGCGAGGCATAGGGATAGGCGAAAAAGTCGGTGAAATTCTTCCAGCCGATCCATTCGCTGGCAGCTATGCCAAAGCCCGGCTTGAAGTCGCGGAATACGATTTGTATGCCGTACATGGGCAAATATGAAAATATAAATACCAGCGCGAAAGCCGGAAACAGCAGTACATATATCTGCCAGTCCCGCCGCACGGCGCGGGACAGCTTCTCTGTGACGGTAACCATAACGGCGACGGCGATGATAGCTTGCAGCGCGAGGAAAAGAGTGAGGCCCAATGTTACCGGTTCTCTGGCGGCGGGGTTGTTAAGCATCGGGTCGCTGATGCTGGCCGCGAACACCGCAAACACCAGCGGGATAAGCGCGGCAAGCCCGAAGCCCCAATATGTAAGCGCGGTCTGCATTTTTGAGCCGTCAGGCCGGCGCAGCGCCAGAACAGCCAGTACGGCGATAGCGGCGATAGCGGAAACCAGCAAAACCGCCAGCACCAACATAAAGCTCCGCAGCGAGCCGCTCTCCGGTACATTCAGCAAAGTGAAGAGATTATAGCCGGTCCGCTCTATTTGCTCCTGACGGACGCCAAGAACCCAATCATAGCTGACGGAGGAGATTTGCACCCAGTTTAACAGCGAACATACCGCAACGCCGATAAACCCGGCAAGGGTTATCCAAAAACGCCGCGGGACGTTTATCACTGCCGACACCTCCAAAATTTGATAACGCGATGTACATATAGTATAAGATTCGGCGTTGACAAAGTCAATATATTTTATAATTTGCACAAACAATGGTGTTGATATAGTAAAAATCATACGATATTTACCTGGGATTGAAATATATGGCAGAGTCTGATATAATATTAACAGCGGTTTATAACCGTCCATTTAGAGAGGAGAGATGGTCAGATCATGGCAAAAAGCAGACTTATCGGGGAATATCCCGTCATCGGCATCCGACCGACAATCGACGCGCGCAGAGGCGCGCTCAAAGTGCGCGAATCCTTGGAAGCTCAGACGATGAATATGGCGCTCGCGGCAAAGCGGCTGTTTGAGGAGAATCTGCGCTATTCAAACGGCGAGCCTGTCAGGGCAGTCGTCGCGGCTTCTACAATCGGGCGCGTCGCGGAGGCAGCGGCCTGCGCCTCGGAGTTCAGGAAAGCCGGTGTCGATATAACGCTGACCGTAACGCCCTGCTGGTGTTACGGCTCTGAAACAATGGACATGGATCCGACTACCATCAAGGGCGTGTGGGGCTTCAACGGCACGGAACGTCCGGGCGCGGTGTATCTTGCCGCGGTCTTGGCAGGCCACGCGCAAAAGGGATTGCCCGCGTTCGGTATCTACGGCCGCGACGTTCAAAACGCCGGCGAAACGGATATACCGCAAGATGTCCGTGAGAAGCTGCTGCGGTTCGGACGCGCCGCCGTCGCCGTCGCGACTATGCGCGGCAAGTCGTATTTGCAGATTGGTTCGGCATGTATGGGAATCGCGGGGTCTATAATCGACTGCGGGTTCTTTGAGGAATATCTGGGGATGCGCGTGGAGTCGGTGGACGAGGTTGAGGTAATCCGCCGTATGGAACAGGGTATCTATGACGAGAGTGAGTACCAAAGGGCTTTGGCGTGGACAAAGAAAAACTGCCCCGAGGGATTTGACAAAAATCCGCCGGAGCTTCAGGCTTCACCGGAACAAAAAGAGCAAGACTGGGAGTTCGTCGTCAAGATGATGTGCATAATAAAGGATTTGATGAACGGCAACCCCGGCCTTCCCGAGGGCAACGAGGAGGAGATGTGCGGGCATAACGCGATAGCCGCAGGGTTTCAGGGTCAGCGGCAGTGGACGGACTTCTATCCGAACTGTGACTTTCCCGAAGCCATGCTCAATTCGTCGTTTGACTGGGAGGGCGCGCGTGAGCCGTATATACTCGCCACTGAAAACGACGCGCTCAACGGCGTATGTATGCTGTTCGGCAAGCTGCTGACCAACACGGCGCAGATATTCGCGGATGTGCGTACCTATTGGAGTCCCGAGGCCGTTAAGAAAGCGACGGGGTACACTCTTGAGGGCAAAGCCGGAGAAGCGGGCGGCTTTATACATTTGATTAACTCGGGCGCGGCGTGTATTGACGCCTGCGGCGAGGTAAAAGACAACGCCGGCAGCGGCGTGATAAAGCCGTTTTGGGAGATGACGGAGGCCGATATGCAGGCTTGTCTGAACGCCACGACATGGAACGCGGCGGACTTGGGATATTTCAGAGGCGGCGGGTATTCGTCGCGGTTCCTGACCCGTGCCGAAATGCCCGTGACAATGATTCGGCTGAACTTGGTTAAGGGCATCGGGCCGGTGCTTCAGCTTGCTGAGGGCTGGACGGTGAATTTGCCGGATGACGTTTCGGACATTCTGTGGAAACGCACGGACTATACATGGCCCTGCACGTGGTTTGTGCCGAGGCTCGCGGGGAAATTCAGGTCCGCATATGACGTTATGAACTGCTGGGGCGCCAATCACGGGTCGATTAGCTACGGGCATATCGGCGCGGACGTTATAACGCTCTGCTCCATGCTGCGGATTCCTGTGTGTATGCACAATGTTCCCGAGGAGAATATTTTCCAGCCCGCGGCTTGGAACGCGTTCGGGATGGACGCGGAGGGCGCCGATTACCGCGCCTGCGCCGCCTACGGCCCGTTGTACAGGTAGAGTCAGTGGTTTTTGATATGTTCCCCGACCTTGCTATCCTCGTTGGCTATGTGATGGATCAGCCAATCAATAAGCGATTTGTTAAGTTTTCCGACAAGCGTGACCGTCGGGCCGGTCTGTTCATACTCGGCTTCAAGAGCCTTGACGGTTGAGAGAAACTGCGTGTGCAGCCGTTTATGAGCGATCATGCCCGGGTAGTTTCTTTCCGCCTGCAACCTTTCCTCGTCCGCGAAATGCTCCTTTGTGTATGCGATAACAAAGTTAAGCGTTTTGTCTATTTTGTCGCGGCCCTGCCCTTTTGTGCAGGCGGCCATGAGCTCGTCGATAGCGGCGATCAGTTTTTTGTGCTGGTCGTCTATTTTGGGAACGCCGACCAGAAAAGAGTCTTTCCAATAAGTCATGATCAAAGGCCTCCTTATCTTTTGTTTTATTATAGCATACGGCCGGTATGGTGGCAAGCGTAAGCGCAAAGGCGGTTAATTTGTGTTTGCGTTGCGCAGAAAATTTATATATCCTAATGGAACAAATTTCAGCACTCTTAGTCTAAAATGGCAGCAGGACGGTAAAGCGCAAACGCGAAGCTATGCTGGTTTAGGAGGGCAATACCATGAAGAAAATAACAGCATTATTATCACTGCTGCTCATTTTAGGCATATCAATATCTTGCACTCCAGACAAAACTACTCCCGACAAAACGGGTGGCGAAAAAAGTTTCTTAGCAAACATTGTTGAAATTACTAACAATACTGTTATTGTTGAGCCGTTAGAGGGAGAAGATATTTTAAGCGTCGCTGATATGGAGGGTTTTTATGGAAATCATCAAAAAAGACATTGACGGTGGAAAAGGGTTCGATTGGGGGCGCGCTTCTGAGGATTACGCAAGGTTCAGGGATATTTATCCCGATGTTTTTTATGAAAAAATAGTCGGAATGGGTCTGTGCGTAAAAGGACAGAGAGTGCTGGACATTGGCACGGGGACGGGCGTGCTGCCGAGGAATCTGTATAAATACGGCGCGGAGTTCACCGGCGCCGATATTTCCGAAAATCAAATAGAACAGGCGCGCCGCCTTTCGGCTGAGGCGGGGATGGATATTTCGTATGTGGTTTCTCCCGCCGAAACGGTGGATTTTCCCGATGAGTATTTTGATGTTGTGACGGCTTGCCAATGCTATGTTTATTTTGACAAACGGACGCTGTTCCCAAAGATACACAGTATTTTGAAGGCTTCGGGGTATTTTTGCGTGCTGTTTATGGCGTGGCTTCCCGATGAAAGCGGGATCGCGGCGGGCAGCGAAAGGCTCATATTAAAATACAACCCCTCCTGGTCGGGCGGCGGAGAGAAGCGGTTTACATACGGTTTTCCCGAAGAGGCGGAGGGTTTGTTCGAGATCGCGGACTCGTTTTTCTACGACGTGCCCGTTAAATTTACGCGTGAAAGCTGGCATGGGCGCATAAAGGCGTGCAGGGGGATAGGCGCGTCCTCTCTGACCCCGGGGGAGATCGCGGAATTTGAGAAGGAGCATATCGAGTACCTGAAGAGCGTACCGGAGGTTTTTGATATTTTGCATTATGTTGCGGTGCTGAACTTGCGAAAGAGGTAAGCGGCCGTTATTTAGTCCCTGCGGCCAGAAATGACGCACTCAATTTGAATGCACTCACCTTACCGTAACGTTGACGATGATATGCTCTCTGTGTTATCATATAGGTGTTTCCGTATATTTTATGACTGCGGCGCTGAAACGCTGCGGAAAGGGAGATTGTGTATGAGCAAATTGATTGTTGACAATAACCTTGGGGAGGGCAAAACTTACTTAGGGATAGAGTTGGGTTCAACCCGCATAAAGGCGGTGCTGATTGATGAAAAATATGCCCCTGTCGCTTCCGGCGGGCATGACTGGGAAAACAAGTTTGAAAACGGTTTTTGGACTTATTCGCTGAACGAAGTGCTTGATGGCGCCCGTAACGCATACGCCCGTCTTGCCGCCGACTACAAAAGCAAAACTGGCAAAACTTTAACACGGGTTGACTGCATGGGCGTTTCGGCGATGATGCACGGGTATCTGGTGTTTGACAGGGACGATAATCTGCTTGTGCCGTTTCGCACATGGAGAAACACCACCACCGGGCAGGCGGCGGAAAAACTTACCGGCGCCTTTAATTTCAACATCCCCCAAAGGTGGAGCATCTCGCATTTGTATCAGGCCGTTCTTAACAACGAGGCGCATGTTAAAGATATAGCCTTTGTGACTACGCTCTCGGGGTTTGTACATTGGAAGCTGACGGGCAAGAAAGTTTTGGGCGTGGGGGACGCTTCGGGGATGTTCCCTGTTGACGGTGAAAAATTCATTTGCGACGAGGTGATGTCAAAAAAATTCGCCGGCATGACAAACATCAGCCTTGCGGATATTATGCCGCGCATACTTAACGCGGGCGAAAGCGCGGGCGTGCTTACCGAGGAGGGGGCAAAGCTGCTTGATCCGACCGGCGCGCTTGAGGCCGGTATACCGCTCTGTCCTCCCGAGGGCGACGCGGGAACGGGAATGGCGGCGACAAACAGCGTAAAGCCGCGCACGGGCAATGTTTCCGCCGGAACATCGGTGTTTGCCATGCTGGTGTTGGAAAAGCCTCTCGAAAAGCTCTGCGCGGGAATTGATATAGTTACCACGCCGTCGGGCAAGCCCGTGGCAATGGTTCACTGCAATTCCTGCACCTCCGATATTGACGCGTGGGTCAAGCTGTTCGGAGAAGCGGCCGGACTTATGGGCGCCAATTTTGACCGCGGCGAGCTGTACACAAAATTATACTTAAAGGCGCTTGAGGGCGCGAAGGACGGCGGCAGCCTGCTTAACTACAATTACTTTTCCGGCGAGCCTGTGGCGGGGCTGGACGAAGGCTGCCCATTGTTTTTCAGGAAGCCTGACAGCAATATGAATCTCGCTGATTTTATGCGGGTTCAGCTTTACTCGGCAATGGCTACCTTAAAACTGGGGATGGATATTCTAACGGAGTCCGAAAACGTCAGGGTTGACTGTCTGCTGGGCCACGGCGGGCTGTTCAAGGTAAAAGGCGTAGGGCAGAAAATTATGGCCGGCGCGCTTAATATCCCTGTTACCGTTATGGAATCCGCGGGCGAGGGCGGCGCTTGGGGGATCGCGCTGTTAGCGGCATATGCGGCGCTAAAATCAGAGGGAGAAACGCTGGAGGATTTCCTCGCGGAGAGGGTGTTCGCGGACAGCGTGGGTACGCGCGCCGAGCCCGACGCGCTTGACACCGAAGGGTTCGGAGCGTTTATGGAACGTTATAAAGCGGGGCTGAAGGTCGAACGGGCCGCCGTTGAGCTTTTGAGGTGAGGTTATGCCTGAATCATTAAAGCGGCAAGTGCTGAAAGCAAATCTCCTGCTGCCGAAACACGGGCTCGTCACGTTTACATGGGGCAATGTTTCCGGTATTGACCGCGCGAGAGGGCTTGTCGCCATAAAGCCCTCCGGCGTAAAATACGAATCAATGACCGAGGATGACATCGTCGTCGTGGACCTTGACGGCAACCGAGTTGAGGGGAAGCTTACCCCGTCGTCAGACTTGGCCACGCACATAGAGCTTTATAAAGCGTTTCCGAATATCGGCGGCGTTGCGCATACGCACAGCCGCTGGGCGACGGTTTTCGCTCAGATGAATTTGGGCATACCGCCGCTGGGCACCACCCACGCCGACTACTTCTACGGCGAAATCCCCTGTACCCGGCGCATGGACAAAGCCGAGATACAGGGAGATTATGAGGCGGAAACCGGTAGGGTCATCGCGGAAACTTTCCGAGGGCGGAACCCTGATGAAATTCCGGCTGTCCTTGTTGCAAGCCACGGGCCATTCACATGGGGCGCCGACGCGGACGAAGCCGTACACAACGCGGTTGTTCTGGAGGAAGTCGCGTTTATGGCGTGGCATACCCTAAACGCCAGAGAGGAAATCCGATCCATGTGCCTGCAAAAAGATTTGCTGGATAAGCACTTCCTTCGCAAGCACGGCGCGGGAGCGTATTACGGGCAAAAGGGATGATTGCGGCGAGGCGTGCCGGCAAAAAAGTTACAGCTTAATAAACCGTGGCGCCCGGTATAAGCTCCGCGCGGAAGCCGCGGTCGGTTTCCGGTTTGATCCGCTGAACCTCGAAAAAGCACAGCGCGTTTGCCGAGAGGTGAATATCCAGAGCCGCGGAACTGCCGCTTACATCAAACCGTTTTGTTGTGATTCGGGGTAGCGCGCTTTCTTTTAATATGTCGAGCTGACTGTTTGACGGATACGCGGGGGAACCCATATCAAGCCATGTTTTCAGCGGATTACAGGTATTTTCATCAACAGTTCTCATTAGTAGGAAATATGTGCCGTCGCCGAGGTCGAGCGACAGGCGCAGGGTAATATCTTGTGTCCCCTCCAGGACGGGATTCCACGCAACGCCCCGCAAATCGCCGGTATCGGATTTTGTTATGACGAAATAATCGTTTCTGGCGATCGCGTCAGGGTACAGTTTTTTATAGAAAACGAACGCCCAGTATGTGGGTTTTGGGATCATGCCGTTTGCCAGCAATCCGAAGCAGCCGGAAAACGGGGTAAACGATACGCCCGATTCCTCGAAGACGTCGCCGAACGTCCAGTAGGAATACGATGCGCAGGTATCGCCCAGCTCGCTGAGTACGCGCGCGACATAAGCGGCGTTTAGATTTGTGTCATGGATGGGGTTCAGCGGACTGTAAGATGTGTTGAACTCCGTTAAGTGCATGTCCATCCCCTTATATTCGGGAAATTCGTCGATTATCGCGCGGCTCTGTTCCGGCTCGGCCATAAATTCTTTCGGCGTTCTGAGCTTTTGATAGACATAATGCCCGTCAAGCTCCGGCAATTCCGTGCCGTATGCGTGTCTTGTCACGAAGTCGAGGGGAACCTTATTTTTCGAGCAATACTCAAGGAAACAGCGCATCCAGCGCTCATCGTCAACGCCGCAGATAGACGGGCCGCCGACGCGCAGGCGCGGGTCGATTCTTTTGATTGCCCTGCTTGTTAAGTCATACAGCTTGAAATACTCTTCCATATCCGCGTTTTTCCAGAAGCCGGAAAGGTTAGGCTCGTTCCATACCTCAAAAAACCACGCAGCCACCTCATCAATGCCATAGCGGCTTATCCAGTGGTTGACCGACGCCGTTACAAGCCGAACCCACTTGTCGTAATCCGCGGGGGGCGTGACGTTGCCCTCCCAGTAAAATATAGTCTGATCGCCCGAGGCCATAGCCTTGGGCATAAATCCCAGCTCCACAAAAGGTTTGATTCCCAGCGAAAGATAGTCGTCGAACACCATATCTATATATCTGAAATTATATTCTTCTTTTTCCACGCCGTCCTCGGTATAGACGTGGTATACCGCCATGTCGTCGCAGAAAAGACCGTGACCGCGTATATATGAAAACCCTATGTCCTTCTGCGTTTTCTCAAGCTGCTTATGGTATTCATGCCGCAGGGCCAGATTCATCCGGCCCGTTCCAATACAAAAGGCGGCGTTGTTGTTGAACGGCACGCTGTCTTTTAAGCTGACTTTATAAATGTTTGATTCCATTTTTTTATCTCCCGTCTGATATTATACCGACAGTATACCATTTGCGGCTGATAAAAACAACGGTCATCCGGCTCAATATTTACAAATTGTTCACCTAAACGCCGAATAATAGTGTATAATAATATTTGCTATACTGATAGGGGTGAGCTTTTTGATGAGGCGTATTTTGGTAGTCGAGGACGATAAAAACATAGCCGACCTTCTGCGGCTGTATCTCGAACGTGACGGCTGGGTTGTGGAAACTGCCGCCGACGGGCGCGCGGGACTGGGCGCGTTTGAGTCGGACGTGTTTGATCTTGTTCTCTTAGATGTTATGCTGCCCGTTATGGACGGCTGGTCGGTGCTGCGCGAAATACGCGGCGCAAGCAAAACGCCCGTTATTATGCTGACCGCGAAAGGCCAGACCTCCGATAAGGTGCAGGGCCTTGAGATGGGCGCCGACGATTATGTGACAAAGCCGTTCGAGATGAAAGAGCTGCTGGCGCGCGTCCATGCGGTGACGCGCCGGACTGCGCCGGACGAAACTAAGGAGAAAAGACTCGGCTTCGACGGGCTGGTTATTGATATGGAGTCCTATACGCTGAACGTGAACGGCGCTAATATCGACGCGCCGCCAAAAGAGCTTGAGCTGCTTTATCATCTCGCGTCCTCACCAAACAGGGTCTTTACGCGCAACCAGCTGCTGGACGAGGTTTGGGGCTTTAATTATTTCGGCGATTCACGCACGGTAGACGTCCACATTAAGCGACTGAGAGGCAAGCTGGAGGGCGTGAGCGAGGCGTGGTCGCTGAAAACGGTCTGGGGCGTCGGCTATAAGTTTGAATTGGCGGGCTGAAATTATGAGAGGCGTTTTTGCCCGGCACTATATATGGCTGTCCTCAATGCTGTTTATGTCTGTGTTTATCGCGGGTATCGCGTTCGTCACAGCGGCTTCAAGCTATTTCTCGGCGCAGCAGCAAAATACGCTTTCTAAAAACGCGGACGCCGTATCGTCGTTCGTGTCGGCTAATCTGGTCGAGCGCGGCGGCGTGTTCGACAACCCTTTGCGCATGGCGATCGCAACCATGGCAAAAACCTCCAGCACACATATATTGATATGTGATATTAACGGGCAGATTTTACTTTGCTCCGACGTGCCGTTTTGCAGCGAACACGCCGGCAGATATGTCCCCGAAGCGCTTGCGCAAGCTATTATACAAAACGGATCCGCTGTCGAGCAAAGCTCTCTTGACGGTATATATCCCAACAGACATAATCTTGCCGCTTACAGCATGATATTCGATGACCGACCGGTCGGCTTTATTATAGTGGCGGCTCAGGTCGCGGAAACACGGATGCTGACGGGCGCGTTTGTAAGGATAATCTTGATCGTATCTTCTACTGTGCTGGTTTTAAGTTTTGTGTCGGCTTATGCCGTTACCAAGCGGATGACCAGACCGCTTATGGCGATGGCGCGCAGCGCGCAAAGCTACGCGCGCGGCGACTTCTCCACACGGGTGCCTGTCAGCGCGGATTTCGACGATGAAATAAGTATCCTGTGCCAGAACTTCAACTCGATGGCGGACTCGCTTCAGCGGCTTGAGGAATTGCGTCAGGGTTTCATCGCCGATGTGTCCCATGAGCTGCGCACGCCTATGACGGTCATTCAGGGCTATGTAGACGGTATACTTGACGGCGCAATACCCTCCGAACACCAGACGGAGTATCTGAAAACAATCCGGGGCGAGGTGTCGCGGCTGTCGCGGCTGGTGGCGCGGATGCTGGATATTTCTAATATGCGGTCCGAGGACATGTCGTTTTCGCGCCAGCCGGTAAACGCCAGCGAACGTCTGCGTCAGGTCATTCTTGGATTTGAAAAGCGCATTGAGGATAAAAGTTTAGATGTAGAGTTTTCGATACCGGACGACGATATTACCGTCAGCTTCGACCCTGATTCGCTGACACAGATTCTAACAAACCTTATCGACAACGCGGTGAAGTTCGCGCCTCAAAACGGGCGGCTGTCCATTTCGCTGATTCATAAGGGTTCCAAGGCGTTTATGTCCGTGACTAACAGCGGCTCTGTGATTCCCCCTGCCGAGCTGCCGTTTGTGTTCAACAGGTTCTATAAAACAGATAAATCGCGTTCCAGCGACCGGAGCGGGCTTGGGTTGGGTTTATATATCGTTAAGAGCATCATACAAAGCCACGGCGAGAGTATTCAGGTCACAAGTGAAAACGGGCTTACTACGTTCGCGTTTTCGCTGTCCGTTATGAAATAAAGATCCGAGAGGTGAACATATATGTACAACGAGCCGTTCGATAATAATGAAAGCGACGCCGGCAACAGCGACGCCGCCCAATTCTATTCGACTTCTCCGCAGGACCGGCGCCCAAACAATTACGGGTGGTACAGCTATGACCCGCGCTACCGCCCTATTCCTCCCCCCGTGCCTCCGGCGCCTCCGAAACGAAAAGGCGGGCTTTTGCTGGGGCTTTTATTGGGATTGCTTGCCGGGCTTATCTGCGCGGTTTTTGTTCTCTCACCTTTGTTAAAAAACTTGGGGGACAGCGCGCCTCCGGCAGCCACGCTGCCGCCGTCCCCTAGTGAGCCGGCCGAGCCGTATGACGGCAACACATCTATCGAGGAGTGGGGCGGCGGGACGGCAACGCTGGAGATTGTACCCGTTGTCCCTGCCTCGACGCCCACGCCGCAGATTGACGCGACCGGCAGGACGCCGCTGACAAACGCGCAAATAGTGGCAAAGGGTCAGCCGGTTACAGTTTGTATCCTTGTCGAATACAGGAACGCGCTCGCTTCCGGCGCCGGCTCCGGTATCGTCATGACCGAAGACGGGTATATCATCACAAACAACCATGTCGTTTCGGGCGCGACCAATATCGAGGTGGTGCTTCACAATAAAGAGCGGTATTCGGCAAAAATCGTCGGCACCGATCTCCTAAGCGACCTCGCGGTCATAAAAATTCCCGCGACAGGGCTTGCCGTCGCGGAATTCGGCGATTCCAACTCGCTGATGGTGGGCGACCCCGTCGTGGTTATCGGCAACCCGCTGGGGCTTGAGCTGCAAGGCACCGCCACCTCCGGCATGATAAGCGCCATTGACCGCGACATAGAGATTGAGCGCCGCGTTATGACCACTCTGCAAACCGACGCCTCGGTCAATCAGGGTAATTCCGGCGGCCCGATGTTCAACCAGTACGGTCAGGTCGTGGGTATCATATCGTCAAAGGTGATGGGCAATTTTACCAACAGCGTCGAGGGCTTAGGGTTCGCAATCCCTATCACGTCCGCGAAGGAAGTGATAGACGACTTGGTAAAGCTCGGATATGTGGCCGGACGCCCGGTTATCGGCATAAACTCTTATGACGACATAACGGCGTCGCTGTCCAGATTTTACGGTGTTCCGCAGGGCGTGCGCGTCAGGGAGATTCACGAGGGCTCCGACGCGTTTAAGCAGGGGTTGCAGGTTGACGATATTATTGTCGAGGTAAACGGCAAACCCATTTCTGACGGCGACGAACTGAATGCCATCAAAAACGAGCTTGCCGTGGGCGACGAGATGACGGTAAAGATCTACCGTGACCGTAATTATCTGGAAATAACGTTTAAGCTGATGGAGTCGGGGCTATTACGATGAACTTATTAGCATCTTAATCGCATTTACTGCCAGCTTTATCGCGTTTTCGGGGTCGTGACATTCATTGTCGTCAAGCCCCAGTTTGCGGCGCTCCTGATTCCATACCGCCACAAAACAGGCACCGCAGCGTACCCCTAGCGCGGCGGCGGCGACAAACAGCGCCGCCGACTCCATCTCAGACGCCAGCACGCCAAGACGCTTCCACGCCTCCCATTTTTCTAAAAGCGCGCTTGCCACCGGCATCCGCGCCGGATCGTGTTGGCCGTAGAACGAATCCTTGCACTGCACAACCCCCACATGGAACGGCAAAGCGCCGGCTTTTGCCGCCCCTGCAAGGGCGTTCAAAACCTCGTAGTCGGAGGTCGCGGGGTATTCGATCGGCGCGTATTCGCGTGACGTTCCCTCGTGCCGCACGGCCCCCGTGGCGATCACCAAATCGCCGCCCATTACCTGCTCGGCGATCCCGCCGCATGTCCCGACGCGCACGAAGGTATGTGCTCCGATCGCCGTGAGTTCCTCCAGCGCTATGGCCGCCGACGGGCCGCCTATGCCTGTTGACGTAACGGATACGCGCACGCCGTCAAGCGTACCCGTATACGTGACGTATTCGCGGTTATGCCCGACTTTTACTGGGTTGTCGAAATACGCCGCGATCCTCTCGCAACGCCCGGGGTCGCCGGGCAGAATGACATATTCGCCGGCGTCGCCTTTTTCCAAGTCAATGTGATATTGCTTCATGTTATACTCTCCTTATCAACGCAACGGTGTGGGGTGTTGGTTTTCGGTCATAAAAATCGCTTGACGCGAAGTTTTGACATGGCGCGGATAATGCTTATTCGGCACGATGCTATAACCTTAAAAAATCCAAAACTCGGCGGTTAAAATCTTTTGCTTCCTCATACACTCCATGCCCGAAGCCTTCATATATAATCAGTTTGCTGTTTTCTATTCTCTCGGCTATTTCCTCCGAGGAATTAACCCCAACAACTTTATCATTGTCAACCCCGATAACCAATGTCGGGCATTTTATTTTTTCTATCTCGTCATAAGCGTTATGACTGATACAAGCGTTGGCTTGAATGATAAAGCGGCTGAAATCTTTGGGCTTGCCGATTTTGCTAAGTAACGGATAAAGCGGTCTGTACTTTTTCAAACGCTTTTCCGTATACGATTTTTCTGTTGTATCAATAAATATGCTTTTATAGTCATTTAACTCAGCCATTTTGAGCCAACTGCCAATAACCTTTTGAACCGTTTCGTTTTGTCTTGATAAAGTTACGGCTAAAACGAGTCTTTCAACCAATTCAGGGTAATCAATAGCAATATACTGGGCAATCATACCTCCTTGAGAAACACCCATAAAATAAGCCTGTGCAATGCCTAACTTTTCCATTGCCGTTCTATAATCCGCCGCCATATCCCTTGTGGAGCAGCCTTTTTCTAAGTGGTTTTTCCGGCTGAAAACATATACTTTGTGTCTGTTCGCAAAACACTTATACATTACAGCAAGAGCGACAGCCGCGCCTTTAACCGTTTTCAGCCCATCTCCCAACCCCGGGATAATAACTAAATTCTTATCGCCTTTTCCAAAGGAGATAAAGTCCATGTCTGTGTTCCCTATTTTTATGTTTCCGTTTGCGGCGTTATAGAACATAGCAACCCCCTGTATATTATATAAATTATCTTCGCTGATTAAATCTTCGTAAAAGCAATATATGATATTGCTTCTGGCGCGAAGTTTTGACATGGCGCGGATAATGCTTATACTATTCGCTATTCTATGTCAATTTCCATTTCCATTCCTGCGCCTTCCCAACCATGTGGGCGCTGTAAAAATCCTAATTTCTCATAAAACCCTTCTTTTCCTTTTGCACTCATAAGACACAAAGATACAGACGTTCCAGGTATGCTGGTTTCTTTTACATGCTTG
>Ga0099364_10005559_pt1 | contig 18659 bp, 6 predicted proteins | sample TergutTh196P3_FD_73070 | JGI IMG/M metagenome (GOLD analysis project Ga0099364, IMG submission 73070) | Microcerotermes parvus P3 segment gut microbial communities from Pointe-Noire, Republic of the Congo - Th196 P3 | ecosystem: Host-associated > Arthropoda: Insects > Digestive system > Gut ...
AATCCCGAAATAATTATTAACGAAAAAACCAAAAAAATTATGGAAAACCTAATCAAAAACGGTGATGTCAACAACAAAATCATCACCATCAGAAATCAAAACGTTATTTTGGATAGCGATGTGGCAGATCTCTACGGAGTAAGAACCATGCACATTAACCAAGCAGTAAAAAACAATCCTGATAAGTTCCCCGAAGGATATATCTTTCAGGTTAGCAATCAGGACGTTGATAGTTTGCTATCAAAAAATTTGATAGCAAATGTTTCGCCCAAAACACGGTTTTTACCCAAAGCCTTCACCGAAAAAGGGCTCTACATGCTTGCCACAATCCTCAAAAGTCCGCAAGCCACGCAAACCACCATTGCTATTGTTGAAGCATTCGCCAAATTGCGGGAACATCGTTGGAAGTCAATTTAGGCATCATGAAGTTAAAACGAGAGGTTAAAAACGAACCTCCTGCGGTTTCGCAGGATATACAAAATCGGTTCGATCAATTGGAGCAGATGATTCGGGAACTGAAACGTGTTGATTCGCAAAAATAATTTCAAAAAAAACGTGCCCTTAGGGGTGAGGTCAAAAATTAATCTGCAACCCTATCCCATTGGGCGAGGTTCCCAAATTAACACTGACATTGCTGCTTTGTGGAGGTCGAACACCTTCGTTGTAGTACTGTACGGCGTTATGAGCATGTCTGTTTGCTGTGTTGTATATTGGAATAGCAACGACAATCAAACCGGCACCTATTGCCACCATGCCCCAATTGGCTTCTCCGCCAGCAAGGGCTGTGCCCAAAGGCCAACCAACAAAAGCACCACCGAGAGCAGCAAGCACAGTGCCAAACGTGTTATTATTTCTCGCTTTCTTAATGGATTCATAAGCCAACGGATTATCTTGCATCAATACCGATACCTCCTTAAAGGTAAAAGACTTTCCGTCTTGAATGAATGTGGTGCCTGTCCAAGCATTTTGTTTGATGACCATTGCTTCGGTCGTGTTTTGTGCGATGGTCGCTGTTGCGGCAACCAACGAAAAAAATGTGCAGATGATGATTTTGTTTTTCATTATTTTATTTTTTATTACTTCATACTTTCCTCTACTTCCCATGACATGCCTTATACTTCTTCCCGCTACCACAAGGACACGGATCGTTTCTGCCGATCTTTTTCTCGACGTGAACCGGTGCCGGTCTTTGGGCGGTCGAGGTGCTATGTCCAAAATATTCCGGACGAGAAACCTTCAAACGTGACGTGTCGGTTCGCTGCATTTTCGCCTCTTGCATACTACCCGGATTTTGCGATGGCAATTTGCCTAAACTCAAAAACGTACAAATGTCTTTGTTGATTTTCAAAATCAAATTCTTGAACAAATTAAACGACTCGAATTTGTAAATCAACAACGGGTCTTTCTGCTCGTACGACGCCGTTTGCACCGATTGTTTCAAGTCGTCCATTTCACGCAAATGTTCTTTCCAAGCATCATCAATAATGGCTAAAGTAATCCCTTTTTCAACGGCAAACGGCACTTCTTTGCCTTGCGTTTCGTAACATTTTTTTACGTTCGCTGTAACGTTCAACGTTTTCTTCCCATCTGTAATGGGAATAAGGATATTTTCGAAATTTCCGCCTTGATTTTCGTACACATCTTTTAAGACCGGAAACGCTTGTTCGGCAAGCATATCGTTTTTGAGATGATAGGCTGAAAACGCCTGATTATACAGGCTTTCCGTAAGTTTGTCGATATTGCTGTTCCACAGTTCGGTTTCCTCAATTTGCGGTTCGATACCAAAGGTGCGAATGCAATCCATTTTGAACTCTTCAAAATCGCGATTTTCACGATGTTCGATAATCATTTGTTCGCTGGTATCGTAAAACATATTGGCAATGTCAATGTTCAAACGGTCGCCGTACAAGGCGTTTCGGCGTTTTTTGTAAATCACTTCACGTTGCGAATTCATCACATCATCATATTCCAAAAGACGTTTACGAATACCGAAATTATTTTCCTCAACCTTGCGTTGGGCTCGTTCGATAGAGTTAGTAATCATGCGGTGTTCGAGCACATCGCCTTCTTTATGACCCAATCGATCCATCATCGACGCAATGCGTTCCGATGCAAACAAACGCATCAAATCATCTTCAAGCGAAACGAAAAATTTCGAACTTCCCGGATCTCCCTGACGACCTGCACGACCTCGCAACTGCCTGTCGACACGACGCGAATCGTGTCGCTCCGTACCGATAATCGCCAAACCGCCCGCACCGCGAACATCGGTGGTCAACTTGATGTCCGTTCCACGACCTGCCATGTTGGTGGCAATCGTTACAACGCCCGTGCGACCGGCTTCCGCAACAATGTCGGCTTCTTTTTGGTGCAACTTTGCATTCAAAACATTGTGCTTGATGTTGCGTTGTTTCAACATTCGACTGAGCAACTCGGATATCTCAACGCTGGTCGTACCAACCAATACAGGACGTCCGGCATCAACCAATTCGTTGATTTCTTCAATCACCGCATTGTATTTTTCGCGTTTGGTTTTATACACCAAATCGTTTCGATCATCACGAACAACGGGCTTATTAGTCGGAATGGTTACCACATCCAACTTGTAAATTTTCCAAAATTCTCCCGCTTCGGTCTCCGCTGTTCCGGTCATACCGGCGAGTTTGTGATACATGCGGAAATAATTTTGCAACGTAATCGTGGCATACGTTTGAGTCGCAGCCTCCACTTTCACGTTTTCCTTAGCCTCAATGGCTTGATGCAAACCGTCGGAATACCTGCGTCCGTCAAGGATACGACCGGTTTGCTCATCAACGATTTTAATTTTGTTGTCCATCACCACGTATTCCACATCGCGTTCAAACATCGTGTAAGCTTTCAAAAGTTGATTGATGGTATGAACTCGATCACTCTGAATAGCGTAATCCCGTAGGATTTCCGCTTTTTTCTCCGCTTTTTGAATGTCGGTTAAGGATTGTTTTTCGAGTTCGGCTAATTCGGCTCCAACATCGGTCAACATATATTGTTTTGCAGCCTCTCCGCCACCCGTGAGATAGTTGATACCTTTCTCCGTAAGGTCGCTGGTATGCTGTTTTTCCTCAGTTACAAAAAGCAATTCTTGATCCACTTCCGGCATATTTTTATTCTGCTCTTGCATATAAAAATTTTCCGTTTTGAGCAATAAACTTTTCATTCCGGGCTCACTCAAAAACTTGATCAACGCTTTGTTTTTCGGCAATCCGCGATGACAACGCAACAACAATTTTCCGGCTTCTTTTTCTTGAGCATCGGTGGGAGTTCCGCTCAATAATTTTTTCACTTCCGCCAACATCGTTGTACAAAGATTGCGTTGTGCATTGTACAATTTTTCAATTTGCGGACGATAAATTTCAAACTCTTGATCGCCGCCTTTGCTTGTGGGACCTGAGATAATCAACGGCGTACGAGCATCATCAATCAACACCGAGTCGACCTCATCGACGATAGCAAAATGATGTTTGCGTTGCACCAACTCTCGTGTATCGCGACACATATTATCACGCAAATAATCGAATCCGAATTCGTTGTTGGTGCCATAGGTAACGTCCGCCAAATAAGCGTTTCGACGATCATCAGAATTCGGTTCGTGCTTGTCGATACAATCCACATTCAAACCATGAAATTCGAACAACATTCCCATCCATTCCGAGTCACGTTTTGCCAAATAATCATTGACCGTAACCACGTGAACCCCGCGTCCTGCAAGGGCATTGAGATACACTGGAAACGTTGCAACAAGGGTTTTTCCTTCACCCGTTGCCATCTCGGAAATTTTACCTTGATGCAGTGTTATACCGCCGATAATTTGCACATCGTAATGCACCATCTCCCATTTGATCAGGTTTCCACCGGCGAGCCATTCATTGGAATAATAGGCTTTTCCGTTACGAATGTTCACGCTGTCACGCTTCGCAGCAAGATGTTCGTCCCAAGGCATCACACTCACTTCAACTTCGGCATTATCGTTGAAACGCTTAGCAGTAGACTTAACCACAGCAAAGGCTTCCGGCAAAATTTCGAGCAAAACAGCCTCAATTTTAGAGTTTAATTCCTTTTCAAATTTATCGATTTGATCGTAAAGTTCCTCTTTTTCCTCAACGGTGGTTTGATCCGAATCGGCAATGTCTTTGATACGGGCAATTTCGTCCAAATCCTCTTTAAGATAAGCGTTGATGCGGTTTTTAAGTTCTCCGGTTTTTGCTCGAAGTTCATCGTTCGACAATTTTTCAATTTCCGTAAATGCCCTCAACGTGGCTTCCACCAACGGATTGATTTCTTTTAAGTCTCGTGATGATTTGTCGCCAAATAATTTTTTAATGAATCCTAACATGATAATTTGCTTTTAACCTGCAAAGATACAAAAAAAAAACGAAATACGAGGTATTTCATTTTTTTTATGCAATCCGTTGTTTTACAAAATCACCCCAATTCTTGAAGTTTGGCTGCTAATTTAGACGCCGGTAACCCCATCACATTGTAATAACAACCCTCGATTTTATCAATGCCGACCAACCCAATCCAATCTTGAATGCCGTAGCCACCGGCTTTGTCGTAAGGTTGGTAAGTGTCGACATAATACCGAATTTGTTGATCGGTTAACGGTTTGAAATGAACAAACGTGGTTTCGGAAAACAGTTTTTTTTCGGTTTGGGTTTTGATGCAAACACCTGTAACGACAGTATGTTGGCGACCCGAAAGTTTTTTTAGCATGCCAAATGCATCGTCAAAATTTTGAGGTTTTCCTAAAATTTCATGATCCATAATCACAACCGTATCGCAGGTAACAAGTTTGGAATCCGTTGGTAATTCTGCAAAATCAAAGGCATCGGCTTTTTTTTCAGCGAGATATTCGGCAACGTTTTCAACAGGAATATCGTTTGGAAATGTTTCGTCAACCGAATTTGTCATCACTTGAAAATCCAAGTCCATGGCTTTAAGCAGAGCTTGTCGACGGGGCGATTGTGAGGCGAGAATTAACATTTTAAGGTTGCAAGATAGTTTGATATTGGTCTAAATTTTGCAAAATTTCGATGGCTTTTTGCACTTCGGTATCGTTCCGCAAAGCGAACTCGGTTGTGCCTTTTTGAAAGTAGTATCTGCTCACCAATTCCATGCCCAAAATCTCTTTGATTTCGGCTTTGTTTTTGTCCATATCGGAATCTTTATCGTGAAAAAGTTGCTTTCTCACCAAGTCCAATTCTTGTTTGATCGCATCCAAATACTTCTCTTCTTTTGCTGATTCCTCTAAGATTTCCAAAATGAATTCGGTTTGCGTTTTATACTCGGTATCTTTGCCGTCGAGGTAGTGTTTAAATTCGATAAACAATTGCTCGGACACCTCGAATTCCGAAGGTTTCGGAAGTGTTGGGTGTTGGTGATGATATTGATTGGCGAAGTCAAAAAAATGCAATTTTCCAAACAATGTTGCGGTGATATTACTCAATGTTTCCGATTCCAATTCGATGTCGGGCTCAATTCCATCGCCATCGTAAACCACGCGTCCGGCTTGGGTTTGGAAGGCTGTTCTCAACGAATCCGGCACTTTTTGAGCACGACCTTCCTCGTCTCGGTCGGCGTAATCTATGGCTTGCACACTTCGTCCGCTGGGGATATAGTATTTCGCCGTTGTGATTTTCATTTGTGCGTTGTAATCGAGCGGAAGGATATTTTGCACCAACCCTTTTCCGAACGAACGTTGTCCAACGATAACCGCTCTGTCGTAGTCTTGCAGAGCACCGGCAACAATTTCCGATGCAGATGCAGAGGTTCTGTCGATCAACACAACAATAGGAATATCGCGGTCTACAGGCTCTTGTCGGGTACTGAATGTTTGATTTCGTTCTGTTATTTTTCCTTTCATACTCACTACGGGAAGTCCTCTGTTGACAAACAAATTGACCATATCTGTGGCTTCATTCATAAGTCCTCCGCCGTTTCCGCGCAGGTCTAAAATCAGCGAAGTTGCCCCGTCTGCTTGGAGTTTGAGAAATGCATCTCTCACTTCATTTGCAGCTCCTTCGGTAAAACTCTCCAATTTGATATACGCTACATCTCCCGTCAATAGGGCGGTGTACGTTACATTTTTGAATCTGATGGCTTCTCGCATCAAAGTTTTTTCAAAAGGGTGATGCTCTCCAAAGCGTTGAATGGTAAGCGTTATCGGTGTTCCTGCTTGTCCTCGCAACAACGTGCTGACCTCCTCATTAGTACGATTGGCAATGTCTACACCATTGACGGCAACGATTTGATCGCCCACAATAAGTCCTGCTTTTTGTGCAGCAAATCCTTCATAAATTTCGGAGATGAATGTCTCTCCTTCCCGCGTCATAATTATGGTTCCGATGCCTTCGTAAGCACCTTCGGTAAACAACCTCAGGTCTTCGATATTCGCCTCCGGAATGTAGTTGGTGTAAGGATCTAAACTCTGCAACATGGCGTCAATGCCGGTTTTCATAAGTTGCCCGGGTTGAATTTCGTCCACATAATACAAATGCAGTTGTTTGTACACAGCGGAAAAAATTTCCAAGTTTTTTAGCACTTCAAACGTCTTTTCGTTTTGCGAAAAAGCGACGATTTTAACATTTAGGAAAATCAGTAGCCAAAAAAGGGGCTTTTTTAGGGTATTTTTCATCATAGATAAATTTTTCAAGACCACAAAGATACGAAAAATTTTCTTAAAAAATTTTAAGATTTAACACTTTTTAACTTAAAATTTTGAAAACGTGCCTTTTTTGTTCATAACTTTGCAGAAAAATTCTAAAAAAAATCAACAAAAAAATAAATTCACAAAAAAATTAACCAATTAAAAAAACAAATGCTATGAAAACAAAAAAATCAATTTTAGTATGGACCATTTTTTTGGTCGCAATGAGTTTGCAAACATCTCAAAAAATGTTTGGTCAAAGAACGGATGGAAAATACGTTTTTTACGGACGAATAGAAACATTTACTGGGGGTAATGCTGTTACGGCCCCAGGGTTTCGCTACTATAGTGAAAGGAATCGTACTCCCGGTAGTATTTATGAGGCGATTGATTATGGATCTACCGGTGAGATGCCCAGTTTCGTACACAATACCTCAATAGGACCAAATCGTTCCTTAAGAGAATCGTGGATGTTTTTCGATGAAGCTTCAACGTTTATCTTTTGTGTTTTGGCGACACACCCTTATATTTTTTTAGCGGATGATTGGCACGATCTATATGTTGGTGCTGTTTCTCATGACTCATTGCGTTTTCGTGATATGTCTTCTTGCGAAGATGATCATCTCTCAATTGGAACGTTCTTTGCGTTTATGTCGGTTTGTCCGAATCATAAAGCAACCCCCAAACTATCGACTTCGCAGACCTCTTTTCGACTAAACGATACGATTACACTGACTGTGGATAGTGCATATCCGGAGTATGCGGAAAAAGATTTTGTTTGGGAATATAGTTTGGATGGTGTCCGTTACAAGCGCCGGCAACGTGAAATAGAGCGGGATACTGAATATCGGTGGATATATGATGATATTTATGGACGAACTGTAAAAATAACGCATGCGGATATTCCCGACGCAGAACTCAATAAGCCTATCTTTTTTCGACTCAGACATTGTGGGGATCTTTATCGTCCCACCTATACTTGTCATTATAATATCACCTATAGTGATGGTGCGGGCTCTGTTCCCGCAACATTTGTATTTGTTCGGGAACTCCCCAATTTTTCGGCTAATTTATACAATGTTGATGTGCGTTGTCCGAACGAAAAACCGCAAAATTTATCGTTGTCGTTTAATCGTCCGCTTGAATCGGATCAAACCATCACAGGCGTTTACTTGTTCGACAGTCTTGATGCCAACGGGATTCCTCAAGGTCGAATAAATTTGGGTTTTTCGCTCAATGTCGATGAAAATGGAATAATAGTATCGTTTAGGGATACTTTGCCGGATGGAGATTATTATTTGATAATGAATGGTGTATCTCAAGGGATGAATCTGGCTTCGCTTTCTACACAAATTCGTGTTCGAAATCCGCAAGCATTGGATTTTGAAACCATGAGTTTTCCATCGTCCGGAACAGAGTATCATCAGGGTGTTCAGAGCGTTATCACAGACGGAAAAGTTGAACTGTCGATAAAAAATTATCTTGATGATCACTCTGTTTTTTGGAATGGAAATCCAACGTCCAACACAACATTTTTAGATTTGGCTCAAGGCACTTATTCGACCAAAATTTTGTTCAATTCCGAGCAATGTAACACCATATTTGACATAACAGTTACGTCTTTGAATAAATCTTTGAATATTCATATTGATGAGGGTTTGCCGATTTCGTGTTTTGGAAAAACCGATGCCTCTTTGCAGGCTGTTGTTGAAAAAAATACAAACAGTGAAGTGTCTTTTTCATGGTATAAAAACGAAAATTTATTGCCGAATGAAACGCAGCAATTTTTGGAACATTTATCCGCCGGAACGTACAAAGTGGTCGGCGAATCCGATGGTTTACAATCGAGTTTTTCGTTTACCGTCGTTGAGCCTCAATCTCTTGATTTAACCGTCAATTCTGTGATTCACCCGTATTGCGACACTCACGATGGGCAGATTCATATTAACGCAATCGGCGGAACTCCGCCATACAGTTACGATTGGAACACCGGAGCCATATCCGAATTTATCGATCAGTTGAGTGGTGGAATTTACACTTACAATATTCGGGATTCTCGCTCGTGCGAAATATCCGGACAGTTCGAATTGATTTCTCCGAAACACTTGGAAGTATCGGTTGTTGAGAGAATCGAACAAACGTATTTCGGTTCGGAATTGGGTGTAATTAAACCTTCCGAAAACGATGGTTTGATTCGTGTTTTTGCCGAATTTGGCACACCGCCGTACACGTATGAATGGTCGAATGGAGCAACAGATCCGGTGTTGACTAATCTTTCTTTCGGCACATTTCACTTGACTGTTCGTGATTTTTATTTGTGTGAACAATCTCTGACGGTTGAACTGCCCCAACACTTTCCGTTGATTTCAACGTTGGAAAAAATTTCCGACATAACTTGTTTTGAAAGTCATGATGCAAGTTTGAGTGTCCATTTCGAAGGAGGAATTCCTCCTTACGACTATCGCTGGACACACAGTGACAGCAAGGATTTACAGCAAGTCGGACTTGGTGTTGGAACCTATGAATTTGAAGTTTTTGACAGTCGTGGTGTACGCAGTTTCGATCGAATTTATATTGCACAACCGGGACCTTTACACGTTGATTTGTCAGCAGATTCGGTAAGCGGTTGGGGGGCAAGCGATGGTTCGGTACATGCCATCGCAAGTGGCGGAACACTTCCATACACGTTTGAATGGGGGTGTTCGACTGCCGCTTCTGTCAACGATTTACAGGCAGGAACTTATCATTTGCGATTAACGGATGCCAATGGTTGTTGGCTGGAAGATAGCGTGGTTGTACATAGTCCGGATTCTTTGACGCTTGTCGGACAGGTTTATCCTTGCACGTATTTCGGCTCTGTTCAAGGGATTTTGCCGCTTGAACCAAACGATGGACGCATTGACTGTCATGTGGAAGGTGGCGTGAAACCCTATATTTATCAATGGTTTTATCAAATGCCAAACCATGAATGGGTTCAACTTGTATCCAAAAATTCTCCTTACATGGATTCTTTAACCGGCGGACGTTATTTCTTGCGTGTTACAGACAGCAAGGGTTACAGCGTTTCCGACACTTTTGAAGTCGTACAAACCAAACCATTGATTACATCTATTTCTGCTACAAATCCGTTGTGTTTTGGACATGCAGACGGAACTTTGCAAACACTTGTAAGTGGTGGTATTCCGCCTTATACTTATCAGTGGAATCTCGGTGATACCGCATCTTTTCTACAGAATTTAACCATCGGTCATTATGCCGTCATTGTGTACGATTCTCTGGGCGTATCATCAACTTTTGAAGTAACCTTAACTCAACCCGAACCGTTAACTATGGATTATTTCATAACTCCAATTACCAAACGAGATGAAAACGAAGGTGCGATTTTCGTTGTTGTTAAAGGTGGAACCGAGCCATATTCTTACTTTTGGACAAATTTCGATACGATTCGCAGTCCACAGATTACCAATCTTGGTGCAGGTATTTACACCTTGCAAATTACGGATTTCAACGGATGTTTATTGTCGTCATCGTTTGCGATTAACAATCCCGATGCTATAGAAGTTTCGGCTGTTATCAAACCTATGAGTTATCCCGGAAGTGTGCAAGGGCGTACTGCTCCACAGCCTGCCGATGGTGAAATTTATTTAACGGTGTCGGGTGGGTTTTCGCCTTACGAATTTCTTTGGTCCAACGGAGAGGAAACCTCTTTTTTGACAGGTCTTTCGGAAGGATCTTACTCGGTTGTTGTAACCGACAAATATGGTAATGAGGGTTATGGTGCGTTCGACATTAAATCTACCGAACCGCTGATTTTAACGGTCAATCAAGACCATTTAATTGCTTGTTTTGGAGAATCTACCGCACGATTAAATTCGCATGTTTTCGGCGGAACACCTCCCTATACGTATCACTGGAATACGGGAGAAACAAAGGGTTTCATGGATTCGTTGCCTGCCGGAGAATATCATTTAGAGGTTGTCGACAGTTTGAATGTTACGGCAAATTTCTCTATACGTATCGACGAACCGACGGCTTTGATGATTTCGGCAAACGTGACCCAGCCTCAATGTCCGAATCCAAACAACGGTCAAATTCAACTCTTTGTTTCGGGAGGGATTCCGTCTTATCAGTATCTTTGGTGTACCGATGATCAAACGGCACAACTTCATGGGTTGAGCGATGGAACTTATGATGTCGTGATTTCAGATGCCAACGGTTGTCGAGAAAATCGATCATTTATTTTGGAAACGCCTCTCACAGCATATATTCAGCAACAGGATTTTATTCGGTGTTTTGGGGACTCTACTGTAACGCTTGAATTGACGGTCTGCGGAGGCGTTTTTCCTTACAAAATTCTGTGGAATACGGGGGATACTTCGTTGGTTTTATATGAACAAAAAGGTGGTTTGTACAGTGTAGTTGTAACCGATGGTGTTGGAACTGTTTTCGAAACTTCGATTGATGTTTTTGAGCCTTTGCCCTTGTCGGTCGACGGAACATTTTCAAATCCTTCTTGTTTTGGTGAAGCAGACGGATCTATTGATGTTTCAGCCGAAGGAGGGACTTCGCCTTATCTGTATCGTTGGTCAAACATGACGACTTCATCTCAATTATCCGATCTAAATGGAGGTCATTACAGTTTGTTTGTTACCGACCGAAACGGTTGTCAAACCACGTATTCCACAACGCTTGTCGAGCCCGAAGAATTGCTCGTCGATCTCGGTTTCGACCGAACACTCTGTCATGGGCAGGTTCTTTCCATTTTCCTGCCCTACGACAATCTGATGTATTCTTGGCAGAAAAACGGTGACTTTTTTCATGTCGGACCTTTCGTTGAGTTGTCGGAAACGGGCATGTACACTGTGATTGCAGAGAATAATTTGAATTGTAAAACGTTCGACACGTTGTATATTGACACGGTGCAAGACCACTTGACTGCTGAGTTTTGGCATAGCCATGAAGCTGTCGTTGGAGAGGATTTTGTGGCGGCAAATATCGGACAAACACCGTTTGATTATTTAGTTTGGAGTATTACACCAGCCGTGCAAATTCTTTCTCAAAACAATGAATATTTTCACATTCGTTTTACAGATACGGGAGAACATGAAATCCGCTTAACAGCCCATAAAAACGGGTGTTTCGACGAGCAAGTCGGTGTTGTGAATGTAATTTCTCAACAAGAAAATTTCCAGATGAAGTCCGGTAGAAAATCGTCGCTGTCCGACCTCAAAATCTTTCCCAATCCAACCAGAGATCAATTTAGTTTTTCTGTGCAAGCCGAAAAATCAACGGTTTTACGTTGGACATTAAATCACGCTACAACCGGTCTTGTCGCACTTTCCGGACAAATTCAAACCGATTCAGATGGTTTTGCAAACCAACAAATTTCGCTGCAAAAACAAATTAGCGGCGTTTATGTATTCCGTGTTTTCAACGGAAAAGAACAACTTAGTCAACAACTTATCATTTACTAAAATCAACGTTATGAGAACACTTTTTTCCTTCACGTTTATCGCTATCTGTAGCGTTATTAACGGACAAGACATCGATCGAATTCTAAATTCCAAACTGTTTTCGCACAGCGGATCGGTATCATTAAACACGACAAGTCGTTTTGAGCGACACTCGTCAAATCCTTTCAATTACGTGCTTTCAGCAGATTACACACCCGAAATTTTTGGCATTGCCGTACCATTCTCGATGATGTACAGTAATCAAAAATTTTCATACGGATTGCCTTTTGGTTATTGGCGACTTGCTCCGTCGTATCGCTGGATTCGCACACAATTCGGCGAAGCCAACGTTCAACTTTCGCCATACAGTCTTTCCGGACATCGATTTCGAGGAGTGGCTGTAGATGTTGAACCCAACCAACAATGGCAGGTTTCCGCGTTATACGGGCGATTGAACGAGTATCGACCCGCTGACAGTAACGGACAAAACGGTGTTTTGCAACGCTTGTGTTACGGAACAAAAATCACTTACAACGGTTCAAAATACAGCCTTAGCAGTTCGTTTTTCAAAGCCAAGGATTTAGCAAATTCCGATCTGGATATTGCTCCGCAAGAGAACGTTGTACTTGGTTTTTCGGGATATTGGACCTTTGCCAAAAACATTCGTGTTTCGGGCGATTACGCCAGTTCGGCGTTAACCAAAAACACCAACGACGAATTGATTCATTCCAATCTTAGGGTTCAGAATTTGGCGGGGTCTTTTTTACCCTATCGGTTATCTACGACTGTTTTTCACGCTTACAAAATCAATTTCGGGTCGCCGTTTTTGAACGTCGGATATGAATATGTTGCACCCAATTATCAAAGTTTGGGGACGTATTTTTTTGCTAACGATTTCGAAAATTTCACTATTAACGGGTTACACAAATTTCGGAACATTACTGTTGGCGGACGTTTTGGCGTTCAAAACGACGACTTGAGAAATCAGAAAAACAGTTCAAATCGGCGGTTGGTATATGCCGCAAACGTAGATTACAACGGAAGTTCACGACTTTCCGGACAGATCAATTATTCAACATTTCAAACTTTTTCTCGAGTTGAAAAATTTCTCACAGAACACGATAACACCGATCCTTACGCATATTTAGACACCTTAACTTTTCGACAAGTGGAGCAACACGGCGATGTCGCCATCGGTTATCGACTTCGTGAAACGACAACTTCACAGCAGCAAATTCAGTTGTTTGTTTCTTTGCAAAACGCTCAACAAAACGGAAATTTTGTAACGTCTTCGGTTAACTATTCCTGGTCGGAAAAGAGCGGTAGAAATTTCGGAAGTTCGGTGTTTTTACATCACGATGCATTTGCCGATGAAAGTCGTTCGTCTTTTGGGACGACGGCTTTTTTCGGCGATGCTTTCTCTGAAAAACGTGGGCGTTGGCGGGTTACAGCATCTCATACTCAAAACTTCAAGAATCAAAATGCACTCATTTTGAAAGCCTCTGCGTCCTATGTTTTTCAAAAAAAGCATCCGGTGCAAATGCAATTTTCGCAACGTTTCGGCAAAGATTATTCAGTTCTGTTAAGTTTAAATTATGGGTATTCGTTTGGGCGGTGATATGAAAAAGAGCCCCTATTTTTAGGGGCTCCGGGTGCGTGATGAAGGGACTTGAGCCTTCATTCTCGTTAGGTTGATTGCCTTGTTTATTTCACAAATTTTATCGGCATAATAGCCTTGTCTGTGTGTACGTGCAGGAGGTATGTGCCTGCGGGAAGGGCTTGCAGGTCGAGGCTTCTGTGGTCGCCGTACCATGTGCGCAGGAGGCGTCCATGTAAGTCCATTAGCACAATTTGTTTGATAGGCCCGTCGGTCTCAATATGCACGATATCTTTCACAGGGTTGGGATGAATGCTCAGCGTGTACTCATCTGTGAGGTTGCGGATGGATACCGGTTGAGGTACAATCACCGCTGAGATTTCCAGATCGTTTGCAAGGAAAACCGTGTAGGGGTTTTCGGTAAGAGCCTCATCCCACCAGCTTATGAACTCGTAGTTTGCATTGGGAATCGCTGTTAGGGTCAATTCGGTGCCGGCATCTAAGACCATACCTGTTGTTACAGGCTCATCGCTACCCATTGTTACAGTAATGGTGCCGTGTTCGGGCTCAAGAATAGTTACCACGTAGGTCTTGATGAAAGTAGCACTAATAGTAGTATCGCTTTCTAAGGTGAGAGTGCGGGTAGGTTCAGTCTCACCATCCCACCAGGCACCAAAGCGGTAGCCAGCATCGGGTATAGCGGTGAGGGTTAGCTCGGTCCCCTCGTCCAACTCGTCTTGGTCGTCTATGCGAGTTTGTCCCACCATGACCTCAATATCTCCGCCTATGGGCGAGACGATAGTCACGGTATAGGTCGGAAGTCTCGTGTCGTGGAACAGGGCATAGATGGTCGTGTTGCTGTCCAAGTGTATGGTGCGGACAGGGTTCTCATCGCCATCCCACCAACGTAAAAGTGCGTAGTAGGTTTCCTCCCCTTCTGCCTCAAGATGTAAGGCTGTACCGGCATCTAAGACCATGCCTGTTGTTACAGGTTCGTCGTTGCCCATTGTTACGGTGATGGTGCCGTGTTCAGGTGCGACAATCGTTACTACGTAGGTCTTGATAAAGGTTGCACTAATGGTGGTATCGCTCTCTAAAGTAAGAGTGCGAGTAGGTTCAGTCTCACCGTCCCACCAGGCACCAAAGCGGTAGCCGGCATCGGGAATAGCGGTGAGGGTTAGCTCGGTGCCAACGTCTAACTCGTCTTGGTCGTCTATGCGAGTTTGTCCCACCATGACCTCAATATCTCCGCCTATGGGCGAGACGATAGTTACGGTATAGGTCGGAAGCCTCGTGTCGTGGAACAAGGCATAGATGGTCGTGTTGCTGTCCAAGTATATGGTGCGAACAGGGTTCTCATCGCCATCCCACCAACGTAAGAGTGCGTAGTAGGTTTCCTCCCCTTCTGCCTCAAGATGTAAGGCGGTGCCGGCATCTAAGACCATGCCCGTTGTTACAGGCTCGTCGTTGCTCATCGTTACAGTAATGGTGCCGTGTTCGGGCTCAAGAATAGTTACGATGTAGGTTTTGATAAAGGTCGCACTGATGGTAGTATCGCTCTCTAAGGTGAGAGTGCGGGTAGGATTTGTCTCGCCGTCCCACCATGCACCAAAGCGGTAACCGGCATCGGGTATAGCGGTGAGGGTTAGCTCGGTACCAACGTCCAACTCGTCTTGGTCGTCTATGCGGGTTTGTCCCACCATGACCTCAATATCGCCGCCTATGGACGAAACGATGGTCACGGTATAGGTCGGCAGCCTTGTGTCGTGGAACAGAGCATAGATGGTCGTGTTGCTGTCCAAGTATATGGTGCGAACAAGGTTCTCATCGCCATCCCACCAACGTAAAAGCTCGTAGTAGGTCTCGTCGCCTTCTGCCTCAAGGTGTAGGGCTGTACCGGCATCCAAAACCATACCTGTTGTTACAGGTTCATCGCTACCCATCGTTACAGTAATGGTGCCGTGTTCAGGCTCAAGGATGGTGACGATGTAGGTTTTGATGAAAGTAGCACTGATGGTAATGTCGCTCTCTAAAGTGAGAGTGCGGGTAGGCTCAGTGTCGCCATCCCACCATGCACCAAAGCGGTAGCCGGCATCAGGTATAGCGGTGAGGGTTAGCTCGGTGCCAACGTCTAAGACCGTGCCGGTCGAAACAACTACACTACCATCTCTGATTACGGCGAGGGTACCCTCTGTCGGGTCAGGCTCGACAATCGTTACAACGTAGGTTTTGATGAAGGTCGCACTAATGGTGGTATCGCTCTCTAAGGTGAGAGTGCGAGTAGGATTTGTCTCGCCGTCCCACCATGCACCAAAGCGGTAGCCGGCATCGGGGATAGCGGTGAGGGTTAGCTCGGTGCCTTCCTGTAACTCGGTGCCGTCAGTCACAAGGGTTTCGTCGTCCAGCACTTCTATGGTTCCGCCGACAAGCGGTGTTTCAATCGTTACCATGTAGGTGGCAAGGCACGGATCTTTGTCCACGCTCACCTTTTCGCTTTCTTCGCTTCCGGCAGCTACAGATACGCTCCATCTCTGCGGGAGAGTTGGGTCAAACGTGGCATCGGTATAAGATGTTGCGGTGATATTTGATGCAATGAGGACATCGTTGCGGTAAACGTTGTAAGTAACCGGTGGCGGCGAACAAGCCTCGAATTTGATATTGGGACGCAACAGGGGATTTAAGGCAGCAGCAGGCGGATTCGCAGGATCTATCACGGCAACGTAGACATGATAAGTCAGATTTCTATTTGCCTCTGTCGCATGCTGGCGGAACGTTCCCGCCGGCTCGCTTGCAAACCGGACATCGTCTCCGGTATTGTTCCACACGGCAACCACCAAATTATCGCCTGTATAGTGAAAAGGCTTGTCGAAATGAATCGTCACCCATGGCGTCTCATTGCTAAGATTGATATATCCTGCAAACACTTGCTCCATTTCTGCCAAAGGCACCCAATCGCTGGTACTTGAAAAAGCATCCTTAGTTGTATTGCCTAAGTAAATGGTCTGACGAGGCATATTGATTGGCACCGTATGAACGTATTGGAACGATAAGGCATTAATCGTTTTTGGACCTTCGCCTAATTCTTCCGCATCATAGATTAACTGAGAATAGCTGTAGTAGCGACTTGTCGTAATCGGATAAAAACTCTCTGTAATTTCCCCTGTTCCTACAATGAGGTCGGCGGTCTCATCACAAAAGCCTACTGTCACCTTTGTCGTAACGGCTATCGGGAAACAGTTGCCCGCAAACAGGGCTTTCACATCGTAGGTATAGCTACCATCGAGGAGGTTGCTATGGGTATAGGAGGTAGCGGTTGTTGTTGCAATAACGGCACCGTTGCAAATAATTTCGTAGCCTGTTGGAGAGCCTTGCGGAGCTGTCCATGTCAGCAAAACGTTATTGCCTTGAGCGGTTCCCATAAGGTTTGTAACCACGTCGCACAATTCGCCTGCATTGCCCATATCATACGCCCACACTCTGGCATTCATGTGCACATGACCTTCGTTAAGGCATACTAATGCCATTCTTCCGGTGGTATGGTCGAGACCGTAAAACATTCCGGCTGCCGAACCTTCATGGTTTAAGCCGGGTACGTCGGTTGTCGGACGAGCCTCTGCCTGAAAGACTCCCGTGCTTACATTCCAACGCCCCAAGTTGGTGTTATTTTGGTTTTGCACCCACAAATAAGGTGTGCCGTCAGAGGTGTTTTCCCATGCCATGCTGGTCATGTCTCGTGTTGCACCTGTTAACGTGGTAGAGGCAATCCCTGTTCGAGATATTAACTGTGCAGTACGTCCTTCGTATTCCGACACCCAAAAAGCGTCGTTTTGTGAGTCGTAGGCTACACTTCCCGCTCTTACGGATGTGGTGATGGTACTGGCAACCGTCCACGTGGCAGGGTTTATCCGATAAATCGAAAAACCTTCCGTAACGCCGTAAATATACTCGCCATCGGTGGTGAAGCCCACAAAATTATAGTCGCCGGTGATGCCGGGCACGGTGATGCTTCCATCGGCAAGCCAAGTGTCGCCACTTTTGGTATATCGGAGTACCCGCCCTCTAACGACATCGCTATATTCGGAAACGTACAATTTCCCATCCCACAGAAAGGGAGCAAAGAAATCGCCTCGTCTGCCGGTAGTAGTGTTCAGGTCAAGGTTCCACAAGACGTCCCATACGGCTGGCGATTTGCTCGGCAGGTCTTCTGCAACAGCCTTAAAGCCGCCTACTTTGGCGGGCGACTCCCAAGACAATTCTGCATGACAGTTGGCATCATAAGTAACTATCAAATTTGAAACAGGCATCAATTCGAAGATTGCCGTATAGGTCTCGTCGGTAGTAGCGTCAAAGATGCGTGGATTGGTCGTTACCTCGTCGTCCCATTTCAGAAAGAGGTATCCCGAATTGGCACTCGCCGTAAGCGTAACCGATGTGCCGATTTCATGTTCGCCACCGCCGGTAACGATGCCTGCCCCTACGGGAGAAACGTCTGTAGTGATGGTTATCTTTCCTTGTGCAACTACAGCGATGATGGCATTATTTCCCGGAAGGGTACTTGCCGCAAGTGTTGTCCATGCACCGCCGTCCACCTGAAAATGTCCGCCATAGGCTGCCTCCTGCGTATTGTCGGTAAAGCCCAGGGGGTCGCCTCCTGTGGTGGTTACCGTATAGCCGATGTAGATATCCGTCGCCGTTACAGGATAAGGCGTTTCAAGTTCGATGATATTCCAGCCCTCGATGGGAGTAAACGTTTGGGTGTACAAATCCGCACCGGTCAATGCACTGCGTATCCAAACGGAACACTCGCTTAACAAAGATGCAGGTTCATTTAGTCCGACCTTGATAGTCGTTATTTGTTTCCCTACGAAAGGCGTCATTTCTGAAGTTTGATAACTAATAGCGGCACTTAAGGTGGCAGCAGCACCTC